>Ga0172375_10000065_pt1 | contig 143237 bp, 131 predicted proteins | sample LakKiv1m_FD_114537 | JGI IMG/M metagenome (GOLD analysis project Ga0172375, IMG submission 114537) | Freshwater microbial communities from Kabuno Bay, South-Kivu, Congo - kab_092012_11.1m | ecosystem: Environmental > Aquatic > Freshwater > Lake | place: Democratic Republic of the Congo... | reverse complement strand
GTTTGGACCGTGGACTCATAATTATCCCTCCTTTTGGAAGCCGATGCTCGGTAACATCGAATTATGAGTCAACGATCCCTTTTTACTACCTCCTTCGGTAACATTTTATTTGAGGCAATTCGTACAGTGAATAAATATTGCATAGAGGATATCATATTTTGTATAATTAAATATTGTGGCTCGGTTCGGCGGATGGGAAAAGGCAGGGAAGAAACGGTGGCACGGTAGCGAGATCGTTAGATTCAAGATTCGAAGACGCCTTGCCGATCAGTAAAAAGACAGGGCTTTTACGGTGTATACAGTTCACATGACCAGAGGTGAAATGACAAAATGAAAAACAGCCGGGCATATCTTATTTTGACGTTGGTGTGTCTTTTGGTCCTCGCCTGCGGAGGAGGTGGTGGGGGAGTGTCGTCGGATGTTCCTCCGGCGCCGCCGCAAAACGTGATCGCCTCCGGCGGCAACGGTCAAAACAGCCTCTCCTGGGGAAAGGCGGACGGCGCGACCGCCTATAATCTCTATTGGTCCAAGACAAGCGGGGTCACCAAGCAGACGGGCACAAAGATAGCGAACCTCACCAGCATCTATTATCACACCGGCCTGACCAATGAGACGACGTACTATTATGTGGTGACAGCGGTAAATCAGTACGGCGAGAGCGGCGAATCCCAGGAGGTCTCAGCGACGCCAACGGAACGCCAGCCGCCCCTGCCGCCGGCGGATGTGGCGGTGCGGCCGGGCGACAGGCAGGTGATCATCCGCTGGTCGGCTGATGAGATCGGGACCGTGACCTCTCACAATGTCTACTGGTCCACGTCCGCCGGCGTCACCAAGCAGAGCGGGACCAAGATATCGGGGGTAGCCAATCCTTATACCCATCAAGGCCTGACCAACGACCGCACCTATTATTACGCGGTCACCAGCGTCAACGCATACGGAGAGAGTCTCCTCTCGTCGGAGGTGTCTGCCGTGCCCCAGCAGATGGCGCCGGCCACGCCGACCGGGGTGAGCGCGACGGCAGGGGATCGTCAGGCCGTCATCAGCTGGGAAGCGGATCCCGGAGCCACATCCTGCAACCTGTACTGGTCGACCTCCTCCGACGTATCCAGCAAAAACGGAACAAAGATCGCCGGTGTAAATAGTCCATACACCCACGAGGGACTGACCCCTGACACCACCTACTATTACGTGGTGACCGCCGTCAACGGCTTCGGTGAAAGCCCGGATTCCGAGAGGGCATCGGTCTTCATCCCCAATCTGCTGCGGGACGTCTGTGTGGCTTTGGGGGACAGCATCACGACCGGCAAATTTGTCCCTTATGCCAGCTCCTATGTCCCAAGGCTCGCCGGCAACTGGGGGAAAACGGTCTACAATGAAGGAAGGGACGGGGCCCTGAGCTCTTATGGGGCCTCCATCATCGACCATGTGCTGGCAGAGTACAATCCCAAATACATCACGATCTTTTTCGGCGCCAATGACGATGGTTTCTACAGCCCCGATTGGACGATCAGCAACCTGCGCCGCATCATCCAGGCGGCAAAGGCCTATGGCACCAAACCGGTGATAGCGACCTTGACGCCTGTCTTCGGCCAGTGGGCCTGGAGGAAGCCGAGCTGCATCCTCCTGAATCAGAAGATCCGCCAGCTGGCGGACGAGGAGGGGATCACCTGCGCCGATCTGGAGGCGTCCTTCAACTGGAACAGCGCCTTGATCCTTGACGATGGGTTGCACCCCAACAGCGACGGGCATCGGATCATCGCCAGCAAATTCCACTGGGCCTTGACGCACTGAGGAGCCTGTCTGTCGGCAAAGAGAACCCTTATGCGCATGGCTGCAGTGAAACACAAAAGGGCTCCGGAAAGGGCCTGTCTGTATCTGCTTTCCTTCTTCACACCTATGAAGTGGCTATGCCTGTCCATTGTAACGGCCGTCCTTTTGGGGTCTCTGGCGCCGGCCGGGGCTGAACCTGGGGCAAGACCAGGGGTTTCGTCTCCCGGGCAGGGGCAAATCACCGGTTCACAGATCCGTGTTGCCTGGGTTCAGGATATGGGGGAGGGGAGCGACCCTTTTGCCCTGGGGGGCAATCTGCGGCTCATGGGGCTGGATACGGCCGACGGTCAGGGCGAGCGGGTGATACTGGGGACGATGGGGAATTATGCAAGGCCACTGATCACCTCCCGCGGGGATAGGGTGGTCTATTCGGATCGGATCCGCAAGAAGGTCTTTGTAGTGGGCTGGAGCGGGACAGGTGTGCGGGAGGTCGTTCCCGGTTTTGCCCTGGCCCTCTGGCAGGATCCGCGGGACGGCCGGGAGTGGGTCTATTTCGGCGATGAGAACTGGGGGCCCGACGGGGACCACACGACCGCGGTTTTCCGGATGCCGCTGGACGGAGGAGACCGGGAGCTGGTGTGGGATCAGAAGCCGATGATGGTTGTCGGCTTTCAGCTGTCGGCAGACGGTCGGATCGCCAGCGGCAACTTTCCCTGGCCCGACGGGGGGGTGGTTGATCTGCCCAACAAGGGGCTCAGAAAACTGGCAAAGGGCTGCTGGACCTCTTTGTCCGGCGGCAAAAGGCCCCTGTTTTGGATCTTCGACGGCGCCCACCGGAACTTGACCCTGGTCAATCCGGAAAGCAAGAAAAGGAGCCTTATCAATATCAGCAGAGCCCCGGGGATCCGCGGCCATGAGGTTTACCATCCCCGCTGGAGCAATGATCCGCGGATCATGACCATGACCGGGCCTTATAAGGTCGGATCAGGGGCGAATCGGATCGCCGGGGGGGGCAGGGAGGTCGAGATCTATATCGGTCGCTTCAATGCCGACTTCACGGCCGTTGAATCCTGGTGGCAGGTGACGAAGAACGACCGGGGGGACTTCTTCCCCGATGTCTGGGTGGCGCCTGCCGAGGAGGCGAAACAAAAAGCGTCAAAAGCCCCGGTGGCCAAGCAGCAAGACAAACAACAGGCAGATCCGGTTCCTTCACAAAAGGCAAAAACCGAACCCGCTGTTGCGGCTTCGGGAAAGTCCGCACCCCAAAAGACCGTAAAACGACTGATCGTCGAGGCCCGTCTGATGGAGCCCTCCGTGATTCCCGCGCCCAAAGACATCGCCCCCTACCGGCGCGCCCTTCTGGTGAACGGCTATGAGGTCGTTCGGGTCCTCTCCGGCTCCTACCGACAGAAGAAGCTCATGGCCGCCCACTGGGTGATCGAGGACGGCCAGGTCCTCAAGGACGCCGTCCGCGAGAAGGGAAAGACCTACCGGCTGGTCCTGGAGCGCTATGACGAGCACCCCGAACTGGAAGGGGAGAGGCTGGTCATGGACAGTGACGAGTTCAAACTTCTGCTCTTCTACGAGCTGCGCAGCTGACAACACATGGTATTTAGTTCCCAAATTTTCTTCTTCTATTTTCTGCCCCTGACCCTTGCCCTCTACTATGGGCTGCCCCGCCGGGGCCGGCATCTGATCCTGACGCTTTTGAGCTACGTTTTTTACGGCTGGGCCAACCCCCTGTTTGTCGTGCTGCTGCTGACCACGACCCTCATCAACTACTTCTGCGGCCTGAAGATAGCGGGCGAGCCTCTTATGGGCGGATCGGCGGCGGGGCTTCAGGAAGCAGGCGCCGACCCGCGTCAGAAAAAACTCTGGCTCGCCGTTTCCGTCTGCACGAGCCTCTCCATGCTGGGATTTTTCAAGTACTTCAATTTCACCATGGAGAACTACAATCTCCTCATCGACGCGTTGGGACTGTCCGATCTGAAACTGGAGACGGCGATCCGCGTTACCTTGCCGCTCGGCATCAGTTTCTACACCTTCCATCTGATGAGCTACACCATCGATGTCTATCGCGGCCAGGCCAAGGTGCTGCGCAATATCATCGATTTCGCCTGCTATATCTCCCTGTTCTCCCAGCTCGTGGCCGGTCCCATCATCCGGTTCCGGGAGATCGCCGACCAGATGGCCCACCGGACCCACACTGCGGAGAAATTCGCCCGCGGGGTCGCCTTTGTGAGCCTGGGCCTGGCAAAGAAGGTGCTCCTCGCCAATCCCTGCGGGAAGATCGCCGATCTGGTTTTCGATGCAGGCTCCCGCAGCGTCGTGGATGCCTGGTACGGCCTTTTTGCGTACGGCTTTCAGATCTACTTCGATTTCAGCGCCTATTCCGATATGGCGATCGGCCTGGGGCTGATGCTGGGGTTTGTCTTTCCGAAAAACTTCGACTCTCCCTACCTGTCGCAGTCCATCACCGAGTTCTGGCGGCGATGGCACATCTCCCTTTCGACCTGGTTGCGGGATTATCTCTACGTTCCCCTTGGGGGCAACCGGAAAGGGGGCGTGCGCACCTACATCAACCTGGCCGTGGTGATGCTCTTGGGGGGGCTTTGGCACGGGGCTTCGTGGAATTTCGTCATCTGGGGAGGGATCCACGGAGGGATGCTGGTGATAGAGCGCGCCCAGGGGAAAGACGCCTTCTACCGCCGGATGCCCGGTCCGCTGCGTGTCGCCGTCACCTTCCTCATTGTCCTGATCGCCTGGGTGTTCTTCAGAACGCCTGATCTGCCGGCGGCGCTCACTTATCTGGGCAGTCTGCTGGGTCTGGCAGCCGTTCAGGAGGGGGCCGGGCTCCTGGGGGGAGTCCTCTATCAGCCCTATTATTGGGGGACGTTCGGCCTGGCAGCCGTGATCGTCTGGGGGTGCCCGCAGACGTGGGACTGGACACGGACCCTTCCTCTGTGGAAAGCGGCGCCCATCGCCCTGGCCCTGCTGGTTTCCCTGGCGGTGCTGATGACCCAGGCTTACAATCCCTTCATCTACTTTATTTTTTGAGCAGGCCTCGATGAGCGACTGGAAACTTCAAGAGCAGCGGGAGGAGATGGCCAGAAGAGAGGTGGGCCATACCCAGATCCGGCCGGGACTTTCCTGGGGGCTGATCCTCCTGTTCCTGTCGGTCCTGCTGTCCGTCCCGCTGGTTCAGCACATCTCGGAACTCAGGGAATATGGAGCGGGGAAAAGGCGCTCCCCGCTTCCCCAGGTCTATGATGTGTTTTCCCTGCTTCCTGCTGCGGTGAGGGCGGCCGGAGATTCCGGATCCTCAGGGATTGTTTCGCATGTCTTTTCGGTGAACCGCCGTCTTTTGAAGGAGATGAAAGGATTTGAAGAGGCACTTGACGATCAGTCCGTCATCGGCAAGTGGGTCCGCCCGAAGCTCCAGTCTGTGCTGACAGGGCTGGGGGCGGGCAATGAGAAGGCCTACTGCGGCGTAAAGCCCTGGCTTTTTTACAGGCCCGGAGTCGATTACCTTGTAGGGCCGCCGTTTCTTGATCCTGTTTCACTCAAGAGACGCGCTGCCTCCGGCAGCGAATGGACGGCACCCATAGAGCCGGATCCGCGGCCGGCCATCCTTCACCTGAAACAGCAGCTTGCCCAAAGGGGAATTGCGCTGATCATCGTTCCGACCCCGATCAAGGCGATGATCCACCCGGAAAAGCTTTCCCATCGCTACGACAGGAGGCTCTCAGAGCTGCAGAACCCCTCCTATGCACGCTTCAAGAAAGAGATGGAAAGCGAAGGCGTCCTTGTCTTCGATCCGGTGCCCATCCTCATGGGGGTAAAGACAAAAAGGGACCAGCCCCAGTACCTGGCGACCGATACCCATTGGCGTCCCGAGGCTGTGGAGCTGGCGGCGGAAGAGCTAAAAAGGTTCATCCGCGATCACGTTTCCCTTCCCCCTGCTCCCCCCTCGGGCGATCGTGTCGAAAGATCGGAGACGACGCAGCTGGGCGACCTGGCCGTGATGCTGGGGCTGCCCCCGGATCAGTCGGTTTTCCCCAAGGAGAAGGTCTCGATCCGCCGGGTTTTTGGGCCGGGAGGGGGGCCTTGGCAGCCCCAGAAAACGGCCGATGTGCTCGTGCTCGGCGACAGTTTCAGCAACATCTATTCCCTCGGGGCCATGGGATGGGGCGAAGGCGCAGGGTTCGTCGAGCAGCTCAGTTACGCCCTGCAGCGGCCTCTGGACCGCATCACCCGCAACGACAACGGCTCTTATGCAACGAGGGAAGCCCTTGCCGGCGAGCTGGCAAAGGGAAACGATCGGCTGGCGGGAAAGCGGCTGGTGATTTATCAATTTGCCATCCGGGAGCTGGCCGTGGGAAACTGGAAACGGATCGAGCTGAAAGCCGGATCAGCGGCACAGGTGAAGTATCTGATCCTCCCGGCTGGCAGTCAGAAGGTCGTCAAGGGAAGGATCGAAGCGCTCTCCATTGTACCCAGGCCCGGGACCGTGGCCTACAAGGATCATGTCATGGCGATCCACCTGACGAATCTGGAAGAGGGCGGACGCCCTCTGGCCGAAACGGATGCAATGGTCTATATGAGAAGCATGAAGGACAACGTCTGGACGGCAGCGGCGCAGCTGCGCCCGGGTGAAGCGGTGACGCTTCGCCTGATCTCCTGGTCCGATGTGGCGGAGCGGTACGAAGGGATCAACCGCAGCGAACTGGACGATCCGGCCCTGCAGCTCGTGGAGCCCTGTTGGGGCGAAGCGGTGCTCAAGTGAACAAGGGATTCCATTGGAAGGAGAGTAAAAAGATGAGACAAAAAAGACTTTCCGCCCTCCTTGCAGGTATCGGTTTTTGGGTTATTGCCGCGACCTGTTTTGCGGCACAGACGGAATCCGCCCGGAAGCTGATGGATCAGTACGCCGCGCTGGCCCGGTCAGCGGAGCAGCAGGGGACGATCACCGTTTCCGGCAGGGAGGGATGGCTCTTCTTCGGTCCCGAGCTTCGCTTCGTATCGTCAGGGACTTTCTGGGGGCCGGCGGCCGCCAAGGTCAGCAGGGCGACCCGGCCCGAATTCGCCGATCCCCTTCCCGCGATCGTCGATTTTCACCGGCAGCTCAAGAAGATGGGCATCGAGCTCTTGATGGTTCCCGTCCCTCCCAAAAGTGTGGTGTATCCCGACTTCCTTTCCGATCCGCCGGCAGGGTCCCCTGAAACCCCCCCGCCGCGGATCGATACGGAACTGCAGGCCTTTTATCAGCTCTTGCGCAAAGAGGGGATACAGGTCCTGGATCTGACCTCCCTCTTTTTGGCCAACCGCTTTGCCCGCGAGGGCGCCCCTTTCTGCAAGCAGGATACCCACTGGTCGGGAAACGGCGTTGTCCTGGCCGCCCGCAGGATACGGGAGGAAATCGAAGGCCGCGCCTGGCTGAAGGCGATGCCGAAGTCGAGCTATCCGTCGGCCTGGAAATCACTGACCCTCGACGGGGATCTTTGGAAGGCCCTCGCTGACAAGAAGGGCCTTGCCCAGGAGGTTCTTTCGGTCCGGCAGGTGGGTACGGGCAGTGCAGGGGCCTTGAAATCCATTGTCCCGGATCAGAAAAGCCCGGTTCTGCTTGTCGGCGACAGCCACAATCTCGTTTTCCATGCCGGAGAGGACATGCAGACCCGAGACGCAGGCCTGCCGGATCAACTGGCCCTGGAGCTCGGATTTCCGGTCGATCTGGCCGGGGTGCGGGGCTCAGGCGCCACGCCGGCCCGTGTGAATCTTCTGCGGCGGGCGCAAAAGGATCCCAGTTACTGGAAAAAAAAGAAGCTCGTCATCTGGTGTTTTGCCTCCCGGGAATTCACGCAGAGCGACGGCTGGAAAAAAGTGCCCCTTTTGCCATGAGGAAAAAGTGCCGGCCTTTGGATTCGGATGAGGGTGATGTAATTTCCTATGGGTGATGCCTTGCAGAACGCTCCGGTCCGGGCAGCGAAGGAAAAGCTCACCTTGCCCGTGATCCTGAGAAAATTCCGGACCCTGATCCGCATCCTCTGGGGCCTGATGAAGAGCCTGCTCTTTTTCCTGAAAGGATTGCCGAAGCGGGGGAAAAGGGTCTTGGTGAAAGGGCTCTCTTTTTTCAAGGCGCCGGTGCGCAAAGGGAGAAAGGCGCTGGAGATCGTCCGGCAGGAAGGATGGCTGGGCTTGTGGTACGCCTTCCAGGAGCATTTTCATCTGGTGGATCTTGAGAGCTACGAGCTCTGGCAGAGAAGGCATCGTTTGACGGCCAGGAAGCGCAAACGGATAAAAAAGGAGATCCTCCATCTCTCCCATCGGCCGCTGATCTCGATCCTGCTGCCGGTATACAATACCGATGAGGCCTGGCTGAAAAAATGCCTGGATTCGGTCCGGGGGCAGCTCTATCCCCACTGGGAGCTCTGCATCGCCGACGATGCGTCGACGGCGATGCACGTCCGCCGGATCCTGAAGAGATATCAGACCCGGGACCGGCGCATACGGGTGGTGTTCAGGCAGGCCAACGGCCATATCTCGGCCGCATCCAATTCAGCCCTCCTGCTGGCTACCGGCGAGTATGTCGCGCTCCTGGATCACGACGATGAGCTCACCCCTGACGCCCTTTACGAGATCGTCTCTGTCATCCATCGCCAACCCGATACGGATATGATATATACGGACGAGGATAAGATCGATGGCCAGGGCAAGAGGCATTCGCCCTTTTTCAAGCCGGATTGGTCGCCCGATACCTTCCTCTCCCTGATGTACACCTGCCATCTGGGTGTGTACCGGACGGCCCTGGTCCGTCGGATCGGCGGTTTTCGGGAAGGATTTGAGGGGAGTCAGGACTATGATCTGGTGCTCAGGCTGACCGAGCAGACGGAAAAGATCCGTCATATCCCCAAGGTGCTCTACCACTGGCGTTCCATACCGGCGTCCAGTGCGGCGAATTTTGAGACAAAGGGGTATGCCCAAAAGGCCGGTCTGCGGGCCATCCGGGAGGCCCTTGTTCGGCGGGGGGAGGGGGGATTTGTGGAGCCTATTGCGGGAGTGTCCGGACGCTACCGGGTGAAGTATCATCTTCAGGGGCAGCCCCGGATATCGATCATCATTCCCACCCGCGACCTTTCCGACTACCTTGAGACCTGCTTGACATCCATCTTCGGAAAGACCGCCTATGACCGCTTCGAGGTCATCGTGGTCGATAACGACAGCCGGGAACCGCAAACCCTGGATCTGCTCCGCCGCTGGAGGGAAAAGGAGCCCTCCCGGTTCCGTATCGCGCCGCTGCCGATCGCCTTCAACTTTCCGGCCCTGATCAATGAAGGTGTCCGCCATGCCGCGGGGGATCTGGTCCTTTTGCTCAACAACGACATCGAAGTGGTCTCCAAGGAATGGCTTTCCGAAATGGCGGCCCAGGCGCTCAGGCCCAGGGTCGGGGCCGTGGGGGCGAAACTGCTCTATCCCGACGATACGGTCCAGCATGCCGGCGTTGTGCTCGGGATCGGTGGGATCGCCGGCCACAGCCATAAATACTATGCCAATGATCTCCCCGGGTATTACGATCGACTCAGGATCACGGCCAACTGTGCCGCCGTGACCGGAGCCTGTCTGATGGTGAGAAAGGCGCTCTTTCAGGAGGTGGGCGGGTTTGACGAAGCCCTGTCCGTGGCCTTCAACGACATCGATTTCTGCATCAAACTCCTAAAAGCGGGTTATTATAACCTCTGTCTTTCCCACTTGACGCTTTACCATCATGAATCGCAGACACGGGGCCCGGAAGACACGATAGAAAAGCAGATCCGCTTCAAGGGCGAGATCGATCTGATGAAGGAGCGCTGGGGGAGCCTGCTGAAAAACGATCCTTACTACAGCCCCCACCTCACAAGGGATGTGGAAGATTTTTCCATCTGTGTGGATCCGACATGAAGAATCAACTGAAAAACCCCAATTTTTATCTGATGCTCCTGGGCGACGCCTGCCTGTTCGCCATCGCGCTCACCTTTGCATATCTGTTCCGCTTCGAATTCTCATTGGATGCCTTTTTTGTCGGACAGCTCAAACAGATGCTGCTTTTCGTCCTGCCGCTGAAGCTCTGCACCTTCTTTCTGTTCGATCTGTACAAGGGGATGTGGCGATACACGAGCACAAGGGATTTCTGGCGACTTCTGCAGGCCTCGGCCACATCGACCCTCATCCTTCTGGCGTTCATCTTTGTCTTTTACCGGTTCGAGGGGGGGTATTCCCGGGCCGTGTTCGTGATGGACGGGGGCCTCACCTTCCTTTTGACCGGCGGTCTGCGCATGATGATCCGGACCCTCTATCTGAGGAAGGACCGGAACGGGCAGATGGTGTTCATTCCCACCGCCCAGCGCAAGCGCATTCTCATTGTCGGCGCAGGTGACGCCGGGGAGAAGATCCTGCGGGAGATCATCGAAAACGATCAGCTTTCCTATCTGGTCGTCGGCTTCATCGATGACGATCGGAAAAAGTACGGCCGGTCGATCCACGGCATTCCCGTTCTGGGATCGATCAACGGGCTGGCCAAGATAGTCCAAGACGAGCAGATCAAGGAGATCCTGATCGCCATCCCGTCCGCCTCGGGGGATCAGATACGGCGGATCATCGAGGTCTGCAAGGTCTGCCAGGTCGCCTACAAAACCCTGCCGGGGATTGGCGAGATCATCAATGGCCGGGTCAGCGTCAAGGCATTGCGGGATGTCAACTATGAGGACCTCCTGGGGCGTTCGGCCGTTCAGCTGGATATGGAGGAAATCCTCGGTTATCTTGACGGCAAAACCGTTCTGGTCACGGGTTGCGGGGGATCGATCGGGGCCGAGCTGTGCCGTCAGATCGTCCGCTTCCAACCCCGGAACCTGATCCTGCTGGATGCAAGCGAGCCGAACCTCTTCCACATCGAATTGGAACTGCTTAACAAGCTCCATTTTGATCGATACAAGGCAATCCTGGGCCGCATCCAAGATGCGCCCCTGATGACCTCTCTGTTTACGACCTACCGTCCCCAGGTGGTCTTTCATGCGGCGGCTTACAAGCATGTGCCCATGCTGGAAAAAAACCCCTGGGAAGCGGTGTTCAACAATATCACCGGCAGCCGCGTCATCATGGAGACGGCGCTAAGGTATGAGGCAGAACGGTTTGTCCTTGTTTCCACGGACAAGGCCGTCCGGCCGGCGAATGTCATGGGGGCGAGCAAACGGGTCACGGAATTGCTCCTGCAGACCTTTCAGGGCGGCCGCACCCGCTTCATGGCGGTAAGGTTCGGCAATGTGGTCGGATCTTCGGGGTCCGTCATCCCTGTATTTCGGAACCAGATCGAACAGGGGGGGCCCGTGACGGTGACCCATCCCGAAGTCAGGCGGTTTTTTATGACCATTCCCGAGGCCGCCCAGCTGATTCTCCAGGCCGGGGCGCTGGGGCAGGGGGGCGAGATCTTCATCTTGAAGATGGGGACACCGGTAAAGATTGTCGATATGGCAAGGGATCTGATCCGGCTTTCCGGCCGGGAACCGGATAAGGACGTGAAGATTACCTTTATCGGCCTGAGGGATGGCGAGAAACTCTACGAGGAATTGATTACCGTGGGGGAGGAGATCGTTCCGACAACGCATGAAAAGATCATGGTCCTTCGCACCGACGGTCACGTCGGCGCCTCCCCTTCCCTGCAGGAGTGGTCTGCCTTGCTGGATAAGCGGCTTCAGGAGCTCAATGAAGCAGCGGGTCGTTTTGACGGACCGGCGATCAGACGAAAACTCCAGGAGATCGTTCCCGAGTATGCTCCCGCCCCGTCCTCCCCGGAAATTCTCTGATCCGGGTCGATACAGTGACGGCCTTGAAAAAAGGTTGCAGGCAAGGCGCGCGAATCCTGAGGGAGGGATGAAGCGCCATGCAGCACCTGGACTTTTTACGAAGCCGTCAGGGGTTTCGCCTCGTCGACAAGCATAATCGGGATCTCCTCCCTGATCTCGTAGAGCAGCCGGCACTTCTCGCAGATCAGACCGTCCTGGGCCGGGTTCAGCCGGACATCGCCCTTGCACTTCGGGCAGACCAGGATCTCCAATAACTCCTTGCTGATTCCCATCCTTCACTTTCCTCCTTGCGTCAATATCTCCTTCGCCGCGGCAAACACCTCTTCCACGGTGATCTGATCCATGCAGCGTTTTGTCTCACAGTGTTTCTTGAAACAGGGCATGCAGTCCAGCTTTCTGCGGATGATCCGGTGACCGGGGCCATAGGGACCTGTCCGGGCGGGGTCGGTCGGCCCGAAGAGGGCGACGACCGGCGTTCCCACTGCCGCGGCCAGATGCATGGGGCCTGAGTCGGTGGTGATGACGAGGGCGGCCCTGCCATAGAGGAAGGCCAGATCCCGCAACGTCGTCTTTCCGCCGAGGTTGGCGGCGTTTGTTTTCATCAGCGCCCTGATCCGGTCGAGCGGCCCGGGATCGCCTCCGGTCAGGATCACGCCGATCCCCAGTTCCTGTCGGATCCGGTCACACAGATCCGCGAAGCTTTTCTCCTCCCAGAGCTTTGTCTCCCAGAAGGCGACGGGGCTCACGGCCACAAAACACCTCTTCGCTTTTTCCCGCCCGCCGGTGACCGCCCCTTTTCCCCCCTGATCCACCACATCCAAATGTTCCGCCTGCCCGTCAAGGAGGGCCTCCACGCGTCCGCGCTCTTCATTACCGAGGGCGATGGCAAATTCCGGCGCCGCCTCCGTGCAGGTGATCGCATCCGCATCTTGCCGGCCGTCGGAAAGATAACGGACGAAGTCCAGATAGCGGTCCACGGCATGCTTCTGCATGTCCTCGGGGATCTTTTCGCTGTAGAATAGACCGCTTCCCTCCTGGAGGCTGTCGTAGCCGAGTTTGCGCTTCCCGCCGCTCAGAAGGACGATGACGGCGCTCTTGAAAAGGCCGTGGAAGTCGATGACAAGGTCATAGGGACGGCTGCGGAGCTCCCGGAGAAAGCCCCACATCTCCTTCAGGGGGGCCGTGATCCGTCCCTTCCGGAGATCCCTGATCCAGGTTTTACGGCGGGAGATGAGGACCCTGTTGAGGTCGGGATGGCCGGAGAGGAGATCGGCCGCCGCCTCCTCCACGACCCAGGTGATGTGGGCATCCGGGTAACACCGCCTCAGGGCGGCCAGTGACGGCAAGGTATGGACGACGTCGCCGATCGCGCTGAGCTTGACGATCAGGATGTTCATGGTCTCAAGTTCCCCACGATCCATTTGGCGGCAGCGAGGATATCCTCGGCGATGAGGGCCGGCCGGAACGCCACCCCCTCCGTGTCGGGATAGGCCTTTGCCCCTGGAATCTTGCGATCTTGTCCTTCATCCGGGTTCAGGGCAGCGGCAGCTTCGGCGCCGTAACCGGTCCGAACGAGGATCCCCTGCGCCCCGACCCGACCCCCGGCCTCGATGTCCTTGAGTGTGTCCCCTACCATAAAGGAACGGCCCGGATCAAGATGAAGGTCGGCGGCTGCCTTGAGGAGCAATCCCGGCGCGGGTTTGCGGCAGTCGCAGGTCCTGAGGTATCTTCCCCGCCCTTCCGTCGGATGGTGGGGGCAAAAATAGATCCCGTCCAGGAAGGCCCCTTCCGCCCAAAGCATCTGTCTGAGGCGGGTATGGACCGTATCGACGAAGGCTTCATCGAAGAAGCCGCGGGCGATGCCGGACTGGTTGGTCACGATCACCGCCTTCATTCCGCTTGCATGGATCAGACGAATCGCCTCGGCCGCACCGGGGATCAATTTCAGCTTCTCCAGGCGGTCCATGTAGCCCACCTCTTCGTTGACCGTTCCATCACGGTCCAGAAAGACCGCTGCCTGCGGATGTTCCCTTTCCATCCCCTCTATCCCCTTTGATCCTTCTCGTTCAAGAGCATCCGTGCCGCGGCATAGACCTCTTCCGCGCCGATCAGATCCATGCAGCGAAAATCGGTCGGGCAGACCGGTTTCAAACAGGGGCTGCACTCTACCTCCCGATGGACGACAACACTCCTTTCGCCTGCGGGGGCCGTCGTCACTGGATTCGTTGAACCGAAGATCGCCACGGTAGGGATTCCCAGCGCCCCGGCGACGTGCATCAGGCCCGAATCGTTCGACAGGAACAGGGTGCAGCGGGCAATCAGGGCGATCGCTTCTTTCAGGTTCGTTCTTCCCGCGATATCGATCACGCCGTGACGGCTGCTGCGCGCCACCGCTGTAGTGCTCTCCTTGTCCCCGCCGCTCCCGAACAGGAGCGCCCTTCCCCCGGTGTCGTCGATCAGGCGGTCGACGACCCATGCAAACCGCTCCGGGAACCACTTCTTCGCCGGTCCGTAGGCGGCGCCCGGGGCGAGACCGATCAGGGGCTGTCCTGCCTCGATCCCATATTCGGTAAGCAGTCTCTCCGCTATGGCGTCGTAATCCCCTCCGAGGTGCAGTCGGACGCCCCTTCCTGCGGACATACAGCCGAGCGCCTTTACCATTTCCAGATAGTAGTCGATCTGGTGAACCTGACGGACCGCCTTTGTCCGCTGCACCGAATGGGTGAGAAGAAGGCCCCGGCCGTCGGAGTTGTAACCGGCACGAAGCGGGATGCCGGCGAGCCGTGTGAGGATCGCCGCCTCGATCGCATTCTGGAGGAGGATGGCGCAGTCGAAAGGGGTCTTGCGCAGTTCAGCGGCGAGGCGGAGCCTTCCGATGATGCCGGCATGACGTCCCGGCTCCTGGAAGAGGATCACCTCATCCACGTCCGGACAGAGACGGTAGATCTCCGCGACCCAGGGTTTGGCGAGGATCGAGATACGGGCAGCCGGCCAAGTTTTGCGGAGCGAGGCGACGGCCGGGAGGGTCATGACGACATCCCCGATCCAGTTCGTCCCCCGGATCAGCAGCCGTTCCATTCCCGCCCGGGACAGCCTTTTGCCTCCCCTGACCGCCAGGGTCCCTTCCGGTTCCACCGCCTTCATTTCACGTCTTACCCCTTTTTGTCATTTAATACCCCAGCCGGGACAAAATCAACTCTGCAAATGAATCCCCAGGCGAGATCTCCATCCCGATCCTGAGAAGGGAAATCTCCGTCAGGAAATCGGGAAAATCGGTGAGGCGGATGCCGTCCTTTTCCGTCGTGATGAGACGATCGGCGCCGGTCTTGGCGGCGAGCCGTCGCAGGGAGTCGATCTCGGAGCCATGATAGGGATGATGATCGGCAAAGGCCTGGAAAAAGACGACTTCAGCGCCGAGCTCGCTCAGGCTCTTCCGAAAGGCCTCGGGCCGGCCGATCCCTGCAAAGGCGCACACCTTCTGCCCCTGAAGCGATGCCGTCGGCAGGAGAGTCCCTGTTCCCCCTTCCACGATTCCCAGCGGCCGGTGGAATCCGCGAAAGGAAGGTCTTTCCGCAAGCTCGGACGGAGGCTGATCGGAACCGCTGCCGGTCCGGATGAGAAGATCGGCCCGAACCAGGGAATCCGCGGGTTCCCGAAGGGGCCCTGCCGGGAAGAGCCGACCGTTCCCGAAGGGGCGAGCCGCGTCGATCAGGACGATATCGAGGTCCCGGTAGAGCGCGCGGTGCTGGAAGGCATCATCCAAAATCAGGATGTCCGCCCCGAAACGCCCGATGGCGGCCTGTCCCGTGAGAAGGCGCTTGGGGCCGGTCAGGACCGGAACCCCCGGCAGACAGCGGGCGATCAGGACTGGCTCGTCGCCTGCCTCGCGCCATCCAAGGAGGATGCGGTTTCCATCGGAGACGACATTCACGGCGGCCTTTGTGCGGCCGCCGTAGCCCCGGCTCAGAACCGCGGGTCTACGGCCTTTTTCCCGAAGCAGCGTTGCCAGATGGATCACCGTCGGCGTCTTCCCCGTGCCGCCCACGGTGATGTTTCCCACACTGACCACCGGGCAGGGGAGTTTCTTCTGCCGGAGTAGGGCTCCGTCGTATAGACTGTTTCTCACGGCGACGGCACACCGGTAAGGAAAGGAGAGGCTTCTCAGGAGGGAGCACGGCAAAACGACCCGCTCCCCTGTCCTGTCCTCGTCCCAACACTTCTGCACCGCTTCCTTCAAAGACATGGTGATGGTTCTCCCGACAGCCTATGAAAACGATGAAGATGAAACAGGACTGCACTGCAGGGGAGGGATTTCGCCCCTATTTCTCCTCGCCGCCCCTGCCGTTGTCCTTGAATTGCATGTGATAGAGGCGGCAGTATTCCCCCTGACAGGCCAGGAGGGCCTCGTGCGTCCCCTCTTCGCGGATCTCCCCGTTCACCAGGACGATGATCCGGTCGGCATTCCGGATGGTGGAAAGGCGGTGGGCGATGACCAGGGTGGTTCTTCCCTTCATGAGATTCTCCAAGGCCTCCTGAACCTCGACCTCGGCATCCGAATCAAGGGAGGAAGTCGCCTCGTCCAGGATGAGGATCGGGGCGTCTTTGATCAGGGCGCGCGCGATCGATATCCGCTGCCTCTCGCCTCCGGAGAGCTTCGTTCCCTGTTCGCCGATGCGGGTATCGTAGCCCGCAGGCAGACGAAGGATAAATGCATGGGCGTTGGCGGCCTTGGCCGCGGCGATGATCTCTGCTTCGGTCCTGGCGATATTGCCGTAAGCGATATTGTTGCGCACCGTATCGTTGAACAGTATCGTCTGCTGGGTCACGATGGCGATCTGCCCCCGGAGCGACTCGATGGTGGCGTTGCGGATATCTTGACCGTCGATGAGGATCGCCCCCTCCGTGACGTCATAAAAGCGGGGGATCAGGTTGACCAGAGTCGTCTTTCCCCCGCCGCTCATCCCCACGAAGGCGACCATCTCACCCGCCCGGATCGTCAGATGAATATGTCGGAGGACCGGTGCCCCTTCGCCATAACGGAAGGAGACGTTTCGTATCTCGATTTCGTTCGCGATCCTGGGCAGGGGAACGGATCCGGAGTGGTTCCGGATCTCCGGGACAAGATCGATGATGCCGAAGACCCGCTCGGCCCCGGCGATCCCTTGCTGAATGGTGTTATTCACATTCGTCAGCCGCTTGACCGGTTCGTACAGCATGATCAGGGCCGTCAGAAACGAGAAAAAGGTTCCGGGTGTGGATTGGCCGTGGATGACCTGGTAGCCGCCGTAAAAGATGATGGCCGAGATGCCGAGGCCGCCCAGGAATTCCATGAAGGGGCTGGATACCGCATTGACGGAAACCGCCTTCAGGTTCAGGCGCAGGAGCCGTTCGTTCTCCCCTGCAAAACGCTTGTTTTCATATTCCTCCATACTGAAGGCCTTGACGATCCGGTTCCCGGAAATCGTCTCTTGGAGGAGGGAGGTCAGGCTCCCCAACGTCACCTGGGTCCGTGATGCAATCTGCCTCATCCTTTGGCCGAACTTGGCAATGGGATAGACGGCGAGCGGAAAGACGAACATCGCAATGATGGCCAGCTGCCAGTCACGGTAGAAAATAACAAAGACAAGACAGACAAGCGTGAAAGAGTCTTTCAGCAGGGAGGTCACCGCCTCGGAAACGGCACCCTGGATGAAGCCGACGTCGTTCGTGATCCGGGACATCAAGGTCCCGGTCGGATTCTTCGTGAAGAAGGCAAGCGACTGGATCTGAATCTTCCGGTACAGTGCGGCGCGAAGATCGGCCACGATTCTTTGCCCGATGAAGTTCATCAGGATCGTCTGGAAATAACTGCATGTCCCTTTGATGAGGTAAATCCCCACGACGGCGAGCGGGATCCATTGCAGCGCCGCTGAGTTCTTCTTCAGAAAGATCTCATCGAGGGTCGGTTTGACGAGAAAGGCAAGTGCGGAAGTGGTCGCTCCCACGACCAGCATGCAGAGCAGGGCAAGGGTGAATCTGGCCATATGCGGCTTCGCCAGTTTCAAGAGCCTTTTGAATATCGTCATCGTTTGCCCCCCTTCGCGTCGGGAGGAAACATGTCGCAGGCGATCCGTGCCGCCCGCTGGGATGCCCCCGGCACCCCTAGTTTCCCCCGGATCTCCGTCAGCGCGGCCTTCATCTCGCGTGTTCTTCCAGGCCGGAGGATGAGTTCCCTGACCTCCGAGGCGATCCGCTCCGGACTGGCTTCTTTCTGGATCAATTCGGGGACGATCGTCCTGCCGGCGATGATATTGGCCAGGCCGATGTGATCCACACGGACAAACCTCCTGCCGATAGCATAGGAAGAGGCGGAAACCTTGTAGACCACAACCATCGGGGTCTCCAGAAGCGCGGTTTCCAGCGTGGCCGTTCCCGAGGCGACGATCGCGACATCCGAAGCGCCGATCACATCATACGTCTCGTCTTTGATGACGTTGACCTGTACAGGGAACTGCCGGAGGATATTCCGGACGAATTCAGGATCGAGCGTGCCGGCCAGAGGCAGAACAAACTGGAGCGGGGAGAGTTTTTCCGTGAGTATCCGGCAGGCCCCGAGCATCTCCGGCAGGAGCCTCCCCACCTCAGACCTGCGGCTCCCGGGGAGAATCGCTATCGTCGTTGCCTCTTCCTTCAGGCCGAAACGCTTCATCGCCTCCGGCCGGGTATATTTCTTTTTCACCTCGTCCAGAAGCGGGTGGCCGACAAAGGTGACATTTACCCCGGCTTCCCGGTAGAACGGCTCCTCAAAGGGAAGGATCACGATCATCCGATCCACGGCCTTTTTGATCGTATCGATCCGCCCCTTTCGCCAGGCCCACACCTGGGGGCTGATGTAGTAAAGAACCTTTAATCCAAGCCTCCGGGCGGTGCGGGCCAGGGGAAGATTAAAGTCCGGGTAGTCGATCAGGATGACGAGGTCGGGTCGTTCCTTTTTCAGCGAGGTTTTCAAGCGATGCATGACCCGCAGGATCGTGCCGAGCTTGAAGACCACTTCCGTCAGTCCGACCACGGCCGTGTCGGAGGCGTCGGCAAGGAGCGTGGCTTCCGTCGCTTTCATCCTCTTCCCCCCCATGCCGTAAAAAACAAGATCGGGATCGATCTTCCGCATTTCCCTGATCAGATTGCCGCCATGCAGATCCCCGGAGGCTTCTCCGGCGACGATCATGACCTTCCGAGAGCTCACGGCTGTACCCTATCTCCCGGCGATGCTCCACCGGAAACGGCGGTCGGCAGGGGAACGGACGGGACAGAATCCAGCGGGGCGAGGCCCCGGTTTCTTGCGATCTCTGCGTTGATGCGCAGGGCCAGCTCCAGCGCGGCGCGTCCCTCCCTGCTGGATACGGGCGGCGGCGTCCGGCCGGCAACGGCCTGGATGAACGCGCGAATCTCCTCTTCCAGCGGGTCCAGCATCTGTATTTTTACGGGATTTTCCGTAATCACTGCCTGGCCATCAGCGCCGTTTTTTTTCCCCAGGGAGACCAGTTTTCTTTTCTGATAATCCACCGCATGGTATCCCTCAACGCCGAAGAAGCGGATCTTTTGCATGGTCTTTCCCGTGACCCGGCTAGCCGTGATGTTCGCCACACAGCCGCTGGCGAAGGTGAGACGGGCGTTGGCGATGTCCACCTTGTCCGAAAGCACGGACACGCCTACCGCTTCGACCGTTTTCACCGGGGATTGAACGAAATGGAGAAGGATGTCAAGATCGTGGACCATCAGGTCGAGGATGACGTCTACGTCCGTCCCCCGCTCGAAAAAAGGGTGAAGGCGGTGAGATTCTATGAACAGCGGCCTGCCCATCACGTTATGCAGGGCCGCGACGGCGGGATTAAACCGCTCGATAAAACCGATCTGGAAGACAAGCCCCTTTGCATCGGCCAAGGCAATCAATTGATCCGCTTCGTCAAGGGTCACGGCAATCGGTTTTTCCAAAAGGACATCCACACCCGCTTCCAGAAAGACCGAGGCAACCTCGTAGTGGGCGCCTGTAGGCACGGCAATGGAGACGGCATCGATCATCCCTGCCAGGTTCCGGAAATCCGCAACGGCCTTGCAACCATAGAGATCCGCTGCCTGCCGGGCGCGTTCCGGGACCGAGTCGCACACCCCGACGATCCTACACCCGGGCATTTTCTGATATTTCTGCAAGTGATAGTTTCCGAGGTGGCCGATGCCCACCACTCCGATTTTAATTTCTTCCATAGAATCCATCAGACCTTTGATCAAGGTAACCTTTATAGGATGCAGAGGATCGGGCGTCGACTAAAAAACCGTGGTCTGCATTTTATCGACATAAACCGCGTTTCGACTCCTTGAGGAAGGTCAGGAACTGCCGGACCTCGGGCAGGTCTTCCACTTCCTGTTCGACCTTTTTGATCGCCGCGGAAAGGAGCAACGAGGAACGAAAAACGATCCGGTAGGCCTTTTTGAGGGCCTGGAGCGCATCGTCGGTAAACCCCCGTCTCTTCAGACCGATCATGTTCAGACCATAGAGCTTGGCGAAATTTCCTGAAGCCATGACGAAGGGGGGAACGTCCTTGGTGACCGCTGAGGCCCCTCCGATGATGCAGTGGGCGCCGATCCTCGTGAATTGATGGACGCCCGACAGTCCGCCGATAATGGCGAAGTCCTCTACGTGGATGTGACCGGCGAGATTCGCCGCGTTGGACATGACGATATGATTTCCCAGTTTGCAGTTATGGGCGACGTGGCAGTAAGCCATCAGCAGATTGTGATCTCCGATGAGAGTGACCCCGATATCGGCTATCGTCGCCCTGTTGATGGTGACGTACTCCTTGATCGTATTGAAGTTCCCGATCACAACCCTTGTCGGCTCCCCCCGGTATTTCAGGTCCTGGGGAGGACCGCCAAGGGAGGCGAACTGGGAGATTCTGCATCCCTCCCCGATATCGGTATGGCTCGCAATCACGACATGAGGGCCGATGCTCGTGTTCTTTCCGATGTGGCACTCAGGGCCGATGATACTGTAAGGTCCGACCTCAACCCCTTCGGCGAGCGTGGCCTCCGGTGAGATGATCGCAGTGGGATGAACGTTCATAAAAGGTCCTTCTGTTTTTTCCCTTCCAGCGCCGTTATCCGCCGCTCGAGGATTGCTACGGTTTCCCGCAGGGCCGGTAATTTGGATCGGCAGGCCTCCACCTTCAGCCATTCCCGGTGAGGCAGGTGGGGCGTGCCGGCCACGATCTGGCCGGCGGACACGTCCTTGTGGACCCCGGATCCGGCGGCAATCATGACATGATCTCCGATCTGGATATGACCGACAAGACCTGCCTGGCCGCCGATCATAACCCCTTTTCCCAACCGGGTGCTTCCCGAGATGCCGACCTGGGAGACCACAATGGAGTATTCCCCGATCACCACATTATGGGCAATCTGGACGAGGTTATCGATCTTTACCCCACGTTGGATCCAGGTCCTTCCCAAGGCGCCTCGGTCGATCGTCGTGTTCGCCCCGATCTCGACCTCATCGTCGATCTGGACATAGCCGATCTGAGGGATCTTCACATTTTCCTTGCCGGGTCCGGCAAATCCGAAGCCGTCGCTTCCGATGACAACGCCCGCGTGGAGGACGACCCGCCTGCCGATGAGGCAGCGTCGGTAAATGGTCACGTTCGGATACAGGACGGAGTCCTTGCCGACAACGGCGTCCCTGCCGATGAACACACCCGGGTAGAGGACAGCCCTGTCTTCGACATGCGCCCCGCGGCAGATGTGGACGCCGGGATAGACCACTGCCGTTGCACAGACGTCGGCCCCGGCTTCGATCCAGGCATTCGGGTGGATTCCCCCTGTTTCTTCTTCCTCAGGATGGAAGAGTGCAAGGAGCCGGGCCAGGGCGATGTAAGGCTCCGTGACGATCAGGAGGTTTTTCCCTTTCCGGACCTGGCCTGAAGAGACAAGAATGGCGCTTGCTCCTGTCGTAGCGAGTTTTTTCAAGTATTTCGGGTTGGCCACAAAGGTCAGATCTCCCTTGCCGGCCTCATCGATGCCCCGGATCCTCTCAATGAGAACCTCTCCGTCACCGATGACATTGCCTCCAACTAAGGTGGCGATTTCGTTGAGAGTCTTTTTCACTGTCTTTTGCTTATCCCGTGTCGGCTCGCCGTCATTTCTTGGGTTTGTACGTTCTGTTGAATTCTTCGATCACCCGCTTGGTAATGTCGTTTTCCTTGGCGTGATAGGCAAGGGGTATCTGGTTGATATCGACGATCATGCTGTATTTTTCCTTCTCAGCGATCGCCTGAATGACCTTGAGGATTTCCGGAATCAGTTTTTTCATAATCTCCTGCTCCTTACCCTGGAGCTCCTCATTGGAGTCCTTGACCAGATTCTGGTAGTCCCGGTATTTTTTCTGATAGGCATGTTCCTTTTCCTTCAAGGCCTCTTCCTTGAGGAGAGGTTTCTGCTTTTCCAGTTCGTCCTTGAGCTTTGACAGTTCGTTTTCCCTTTGACTGATAAGCGTCTTTGTCTTGTCAATCGACTTCTTTATGTCGTCGGTCTCCTTTTTGCCGGCGGCGGTGGTCATCATCACCTCTCTGACGTCCACAAAACCCACCTTGTCGGCCGCCGATGCCCATGAGCCCGTCATGGCAACGGACAGGGCCACGATTCCCGCGATCAACAGATATCTTTTCATTGAGTCAATCCCCTTTCATCAATATTCCTATTCACTCGGAACGGGCCGAGGCGAGCTTTTGGTTTTTTGCCTCGACTACATGAACATTCCGATCGTGAATTCAAACCGGCTGGCGGATTCGTTCTCTTTTCGGTCCAGGACATACCCCCACTCCAGGCGGAGGGGGCCGATGGGAGAGTACCATCGGATCCCCACGCCGGCCGTCATTCTCATATCGTTCAAATGATAACCGCTTTCCCAGGAGTTGCCGGAGTCGAAGAAAACAAGGCCTTTCATCCCCGCGTTCTTGATCAATGGAAAGATATACTCGGCATTGAAATTCAGCATGGTCAGGCCGCCGATGACGTCCCCGGTAAGGGGATCTCGCGGTCCCACTTCCCGCAGCCCCCGCAGGGAGTTGATCCCGCCTAGGTAATACCGCTCGAAGATCGGGACCTCCTTGCCCTCATTGGGTTGCATGTAGCCGATCCTTCCGCGGATCCCGAAGACCGTGTCCAGCGGCAGCGGGAAAAACCAAGCGGAGGTCATGCCATAACGCGTGAAGCTGACGTCGCCCAGGAAAATGCCGCCGGTGTGTTCCACTGAGGCGCTGTTTTTGGATCCAGTGGAAGGAAACATCACATCGTCCGTCGAGTCCCGGGTAACGGTGAGGGTGACACCGCTGCTTGTGGATTCGCCTGCCTGTTTTTTTATGTAATAAGAAGCCGTATCCAAGACGTTTTTCACGTGATCTGCGGACAGGCGGTATCCGACGTAACCGGTCACATACTTCCATAGAGGATAACCCAGTGTCGCTCCGAATCCTTGGGTGTCGAGCCGGTAAGAGTCATATTCGCGATAGAGATTCCAGAGTTCCAGCTTGCTCCAGAGGGGCATGTCGAAAAGCCAGGGCTCAATGAAGGAGAGGTCATAGAGCTGTGAGTTGGAACCGATGCTCGCCTTGAAGCTCAGGATCTGTCCCCGACCAAAGAGATTTTGCTGGGAAACCTGGGCCGATACGACAGCATGGTCGATGGCGCTGTATCCTGCGCCGATGCTGAAGATTCCAGTGGGCTTTTCCTTCACATGGATGTTCACATCCGTCATCGTTTCATCAGGACCTTTTTCCGCCTGGAAGTCGATCTCTTCAAAGTATCGCAGCCGGTTCAGGGCCATGTAACTCTCCTTGAGCTTGGTCCGGCTGTAAAGATCTCCTTCGACCACGGAGAGGTCACGGCGGATGACCCTGTCGCGGGTTTTGGTGTTTCCCGTGATGTTGATCCGGTTGAAATAGACAAGCCGTTTCTTGGTGATTTCGTAAGTGACGTCGACAGTCTGGGTCTTTTCCTGCGGTTCGGTGCGGGGAGCGATGTCGGCATTGGCAAAACCTTCATCGTTGCAGGCCTGCGTCAAATAGTCCATGTCTTTCATGATCGCTTCGCGGTCATAGAAGATCTTTTTTCTGATCTGGAGTTTTTCCAGGAGGTCCGCCCGGGGAATTTTCAACTCGTCGCCGGTGATCGCCACCTTGCCCACCCGAAACTGCCTTCCCTCCGAAACAGGGATCTTGATGGTGATCCCCTCCCGGTCGTAGCTGATCTCAGGTTCGCCGACCTGTGCGTTGATAAAGCCGTTGTTGAGATAGAATGCCTTGATCTTGCCTACGTCCTGCTTCAATTGATCCTTTTTGAGGAGTCCGGAATCGGTGAAGAAGTGAAAGATGCCCCATTCGTTGGTGGTCATCATGTTCTTCAGTTCCTTTGTCGTGAAGGACCGGTTGCCTTCAAAGGTGATATTCCGGATGAAGAGTTTTTCGTTTTCGAGGATCGTGATCACGATGTAGACGTCCCGTTCCCCGCTCTTTTCAATGGCGTAACGGATCTCGGCGTTATAAAATCCTTTGCCGTCGTAAAGGGTCTTGATCTTTTCCGTGTCGGCCTTGAGCCTTTCCGGATTTACGGTCTGCCGGTTTTTGACGGACATGACGCTCTCGATTTCGTCCCTCTTGAGCGCCTTGTTCCCGTTGATCCGTATCTCGGTGATCATGGGCTTTTCCACAACAACGAAGGCAATCACCTTGCCTTCGGCAATATCCGTTACCTCCGCGGTGACGTCATCGAAGTAGCCGAGCTTGAAGATCGCCTTGATGTCGCTCGAAAGATCGGCCTCGTTTAGGATATCCCCTGGAGTGCTCTTGAGGGCCTGTTTGATGACACTGCTTTCGATCTTGCGATTGCCCCTGAATTCAATTCGGGCGATCCTCTCTTCAGGGGCGATCCTGCTCCTGATGTCCATCTGCAACTGGGCGAAAATGGCGCCCAGACGCTGCCTCCCCCTTGCCTGAACGAAGACTCCCGGCAGGACCTTTCCGGTGCTAACTTCGATCAGTCGCACATCCACACTGATTCGTTCGCCAAATTCGGTGAAACTTCCCGTGACGGTATAGGCGGCACCGGTCTGTCTGCCTACCGCGAGCGCCAGGGTGTCATCGATACGCCTCCCTGTGGTGGCGGCAATGACGGCGTCCTTTTCGACAAGGCGGACGTTTTTTGCCTTCAGCAGTTCTTTGGCCACGCCCTGATAGACCGTTTCCTGAAGCTCGGCGGTGCTTCCCTTGGCTGTGCTGTTGATTTCAAAGGGGAAAAGAACGATTTTTTTGATGTTTTCTTCTGCCATGCCCCAGACCGGCCAGAAGAGAACCGCCACCAGAAGTGTTGCGGCACATGTAAAAAAACCTTTTCTATTCACCGTAGTAAATCCTTCCGTCGCGCAAACCTATCTGCTGGGACATACGGCAGGCCAGCGACTCGTTATGGGTGACCACAATCAGGGTAATCCGTTTCGTCTTGTTTAAGGTAATCAGAATCTCTTCTATCTTCTTTCCGGTTTCCGTGTCAAGATTTCCCGTGGGTTCATCCGCGAGAAGGATCTCCGGTTCGAGGATGAGCGCCCGGGCAATGGCGACCCTCTGCTGCTCCCCGCCGGATAGTTCTCCGGGTTTGTGGGTCATCCGGTCGCCCAGCCCCACTTCACCAAGGATCGCCTCCGCCTTTCGTCGTGCCTCGGCCTTCGGGTTCCTCCGGATCAGGGCGGGCATCATCACGTTCTCAAGGGCGCTGAATTCGGGCAGGAGATTATGAAACTGAAAAACGAAGCCGATCTTCTGATTTCGGAAGGCGGAAAGCCTTTGTTCCGGCCAGGTAAAGACGTCGATCCCGTCGAAAAAGACGGTACCGGATGTCGGATGGTCAAGGGTGCCCAGGATATGGATCAGCGTGCTCTTCCCTGATCCGGAAACCCCCACGACCGCCAAGGATTCTCCCGCTGTGATCTGAAGGTTCAATCCCTTGAGGACTTCAATCTTTAGCCCGTCCTTGAGGAAGGTTTTGCTGAGGTTTTCGACCCGAATCATCCCTGTTCCCCCATTGCCCCGCCGGTGGACGCGATCTGTCGTCCTCTCCTTCTATCTTCATTCATAGCGCTTCCGTAAAAAAGTCACAAAACGGGACGGCTTCGTAAAAAGGCTGCAGGCAAGGCGCGCAAATCCTGAGGAATGAGGAGTACTGTGTCGTACGCCGCAATGACTAAGGATGAAGCGCAACGCAGCATCCGGACTTTTTACGGAGTCGTTATTCATAGCGCAACGCCTCCGCAGGGTCAAGGCGGGAAGCCCGCCAGGAGGGGTAAATCGTTGAGAGGAAGCTGATCAGCATCGTGCCTGCGATGATGATCCCTACATCGCCGAAGTTCACTTGCGAAGGCAGCTCGCTCAAGTAGTAGACATCCCCGGGAAGGATCTTGAAACCGAAGAGCTTTTCAACGAAGCGCGAGAGGGATTCGAGATTGAAGGCGACGACCAGCCCCGCGATGGTGCCCAAAAGGGTGCCGATGGCCCCCACGATGAGTCCTTGGAAAATGAAGATCTTCATGATACCCGCCCGCGTGGCGCCCATGGTCTTGAGAATGGCGATGTCCTTGTTCTTTTCCATGACGATCATGATCAGGGCGCTGACGATATTGAATGCCGCTACCAGGACGATCAGGGACAGGATGATGAACATCACCCGTTTCTCCAGTTTCAACGCTGAAAAGAGGTTTCTGTTCATCTCCATCCAGTGTCGGCCCCAGTAAGGGTAACCCAATGTGCGTTCGATGGATTTTGCAATCTTATCCGCTTTGTAGATATCGTCGACTCGGATCTCGATCCCTGTGACGAGGTCGCCCATGTTCAGGAAGTCCTGACAGGTCTTCAGGGTGATATAGGCCAGCGTCGAGTCGTATTCGTAAAAGCCGGATTCGAAGATGCCGACCACCACAAAAGGCTTCATCCTCGGGACCATCCCCATGGGTGTTGAGACGCCCGAAGGCGAGAGGATGTGGACCGTTTCAAAGAGAAACACCCCAAGGTTTTTCGCCAGCTCGCGACCGATGAGAATCCCTGGAAGATCCAAATACTCCGGTCTGAGGCCGGGGATGTTCCTTGGCCTCTCGCGAAGATATTCCAGCTTTCCCTCCCTGAACTTCCCTAGGTTGATGACCTTCATCGCGTCTTCCAGGGAGAGCCCCCTCAGGACGATGCCGGTGACGTTGCTCCCGTTTTTCAGCATCGCCTGGCTGTAAATGAAGGGGGTGGAGGCGATGACCCCGGGAATCTTGGAGGCCTCCTGCATCACCCGGGGATAATTGCGCATCCCGCTGCCGTGCTCCATCACGACGACATGGGAGTTGATCCCCAGAATCTTGGTGCGCAGATCGGTTTCAAAACCGTTCATCACGGCGATGACGATGATCAGGGCTGCGACGCCCAAAAAGATCCCGGCAATCGAGATGAAGGTGATGATGGAAACGAAGACCTGTTTCCGTCTGGCCCTGAGGTACCGCAGGCCGATGAAAAGTTCATAGGACATCAGTGATCCGTTTCCGCTGTTTTGGCGACTGCCGCTGCATCCCGGGGTGCTTCCCTGGTCCTGAGCAGTGGAAAGAGGATGACGTCCCGGATCGAGGCGGAGTCGGTGAAGAGCATGACCAACCGGTCGATGCCGATTCCTTCGCCTGCCGTCGGCGGCATCCCGCACTCAAGGGCGCCGATGTAATCCTCGTCCATCTCGTGGGCCTCCAGGTCGCCGGCCTCCCTTTCTTTCAGCTGCATTTCGAAGCGTTCGCGCTGGTCAACGGGATCGTTGAGCTCGGAAAAGGCGTTGGCGATCTCTTTTCCGCAGATATAAAGCTCGAAGCGGTCGACAAGAGAGGGATCTATGGCGCTTCGCCGGGAGAGAGGCGAGACATCTACGGGATAATGGGTGACGAAGGTCGGCTGGATGAGCTTGTCTTCGATCGTCTCCTCGAAGATGGCCATCAGCACCTTGCCCTGGGGATCGCTTGGTTTGACCTCTATCCCCAATTTCCGCGCATAGGCGGCCATCCCCTCCCGGTCGTCAAGGATCTCCGCCGGGACGCCGCCCATCTCGATGACCGCATCCCGTACCGTGATCCTTTTCCATGGCTGCGTCAGATCGATTTGATTCCCCTGGTAGCACAGTGAGAGGGAGCCGGAGAGATGGCGGCTGACAAAGGCGATCAGCTCTTCGGTCATCGCCATCAGGTCTTCATAGGTCGCATAGGCTTGGTAGAACTCCATCATCGTGAATTCCGGGTTGTGGAAGGTGGAGATCCCCTCATTGCGGAAATTCCTGTTGATCTCGAATACCCGCTCCATTCCGCCGGTGACCAGACGTTTGAGATAGAGCTCGGGGGCGATTCTCAAAAAGAGGCTCATCCCCAGCGCGTTATGATAGGTCTTGAAAGGCCGGGCGACGGCGCCGCCGGCCCTGGGCTGCATCATCGGTGTCTCCACTTCAAGGAAGTCCCGCTCTTCCATAAAGCGGCGGATAAGACTGATGATCCGGCTCCGCTTGTGGAAAACGTCGCGGACCTCGGGATTCACGATCAGATCGAGGTGACGCTGGCGGTATCGGATTTCTACATCCGTCAGGCCGTGCCATTTCTCCGGCAGGGGCCGGATCGCTTTGGAAAGCAGACGAAGCCCGTTCTCTTCCACGTCGATGGTCAGCTCGCCGGTCTTTGTCTTGAATACCCGCCCGGCGATCCAGGCGATATCGCCGATATCCATTTTCTTGAAAAGCGAGAATGCCTTCTCCCCCACCTGGTTCTTGCGGAGGAATGCCTGGAGACGCCCTTTTCGATCCTGGAGTGTGAGGAAGGCGCCCTTGCCGAAGTCCCGAACCGCCATGATCCGGCCGGCAAGGGTGAAGCGCTCCGTCACTTTTTCCAGTGCTTCATGGTCAAGCAAACCGAACCGTTCGCAGATGGCGGCCGTTGTTGCCCCGACACGGACATCGTTGGGGTACAGGTTAATCCCCTCCTCCTTCAAGGAATCGATCTTCTCCCTGCGTTTTTTCAGAAGCTCGCTTTCTTCCATAAATAAACCACTCCGCTATATTTCTATATAAAGCGAATTTGATTATATTTTTTTTTGATATTAGTCAAGCATGAATTCAGGTGGACAGGCAATGGGAGGAGGCGGTTTCCTCGATATTCGCATTGCGACCAAGAGACGATTTGTGTATGATCCATTCCTGCGCAGACCTCTATCTGAATCGCGCGTCGTCCCCGGATGGAGGGGTCGGAGACAGGGGAATGACAAAAGACGATAAGGTTATCTATACGGTACGTTAAGGAAAGGGGAGGGTATGATCAACAAGGCAATCTTGGTGGGCAGGCTTGGGAAGGATCCGGAGGTGAGATACACTCCGGACGGCATGATGGTGACGACATTCACCATGGCGACCGATGAGCAGCGCAAGGACAAGAACGGGGAAAGGGTGAGAACCACCGAGTGGCACCGGATCGTAACCTTCGGAAAATTGGCCGAAATATGCGGCAAGTATCTGACCAAGGGGAAATTGGTATTTGTGGAGGGCCGGATCAGGACCCAGGCGTGGGAGGATAAGGATGGGAACAAAAGATCCACCACCGAGATCATCGCCTCAGACATGCGGATGCTCGATTCAAAAGGGCAAAGGGGAAGCGATGCCTCTCAGGAGGAGACTCCCATACAGCACTCTGCTGCAGATGGACCTTTGCCTGAGGATGACGTCCCCTTCTAAAGGCGATACGTCTCTTGCTCTGCTTCCCTCCCACTCGACCGGTGAGGATGAGGCAGTCCGCCTCGCCAACCAGTCCAGCCGTGAAGGAATCGCGTCTGCAACCCTTTAGGACTTAAAGCGGATTCAGTTTTTTTTCTCTTCGGTGGTCTTATCGTTGTGGGGCGTGACGTCGATTTCGTTCGGCTCGCGCGAGGCTTTTTTGAAGTTTTTGATGCCCCGGCCTAGCGCACTGCCGATCTCGGGGAGTTTACCGGCGCCGAAGATGATCAGGATGATCACCAGGATGATCAGCAATTCTGGCATGCCTATTCCGAACATGATTTTTTAACCTCTTTCTTGATTTTCTTGCCCTTATCTTAGATCATGGGCAGTCTGTTGTCAAACAGTAACTTCTGATAGGACCTTTTCCCAACTGCAAGAGATCCAAGGCTTTTCAGTGAATCCATCTAAGGGTATCGGTTTTTTCAGGGCGCTGTGTTTTCCTGTGTCTTTTCCGGCAGGCGGATGTGGATGACCTGTCCCGGTTTTCCGAGATCCCCTAAAGGTTTTCCCTGAAAGATCAAATTGATACCCCCGGCATTGCCGATGTCAAGCAGAAAAAAGTCGGCTGCCGTCCGCTCGACCTTTTCTCCCGGTTTGAGGAGGAGCTGGTAGGATGGATTCCGGTCTTCCGTGATCCTTATCCAGGTGAGTTCCTTGGTTTCAATAGCGAGGTGGACCGTTTTTCCGGGTGCGGATGCAACAGGTGGAAGGCCGGCAGGCACGGCAGAGGGGGTCTGGGTCGTTGCCGGGGCGGGTGGAACGGTTGACAGGGACTCCTGGACGGGAAGGATCTGCTTCGCTGACGCCGCCTTATCGGATGGCTCTGAAACGACCTGTGCCTGCGGGGTCGGTTCATCGGTTTTGGCCGGGGAAATCGATTTCCCGGATTGATCATACAGGAAAACGGTATAGACCAGAACTCCGGCGACGATGACGGCGGCCAGGATTCCAAAAAGGAACCGGTAACGTCGGCCATCCTCCGGCCAGGGTTTCTGAATCTCCGTCTCCTCGTGTGGCGGCGTCAAACCTTCCATGTGCTTCTCATACCGCTTAAGAAGGGGCTTTTCGTCGATTCCGATGGCCTGGGCGTATTTCCGGATGTAATCCCTCGTATAGACAGGCGGCGGAAGGGAGTCGAAAGCGTAGTCTTCCAGCGCGACGAGATTGATCTTGCTGATCCGAGTGGCATTAAAGACATCATCCAGGGAAAGACCCCGGGCCTCCCGGGCCGTCTTCAGGTTCGTACTGTCCTCCTGCGCCAGACCAGATGTCTTCGCTGCTTTCGGAACTTCGATTTTCTCGTTCATCGGATGAGATCCCCTCTCAAGTTGCGGATACGATTAGCACCATTTAAAAGACCGTGCAACAGTAAAAAAGAGGATGACGGCATGGGAAATGGAAAATTTGGACTGGCTTTCCGCCCGGTTTTATGCTGGTATGGCCGCCAATCCCGAGAATGGATCGAAGCACCTGTTTCTATTTGATATGGATGGCGTCAAAATGGCAGTCATAAAGGATTACCGGCGATTCCTTGAAAAGATCGCTGTTGAGGCGGGGGAGCTGCTCAAGGCGCGGTTTAACGACCGCCATAAGGTTCAGTATAAAGGGGAGATCAACCTGGTGACCGAGGCCGATCTGCTTTCCGAGGCCCTTGTCACGGAACGGATCCGTGGGTCATTTCCAGGGCATGACATACTGTCGGAAGAATCTCCCGGAACCACGAACGGCTCCCGCTTTCGGTGGATCATCGATCCCTTGGACGGAACGACCAACTATTCCCACGGTTATCCTGTCTTTAGCGTCTCGATCGCCCTCGAGGTGGAAGGAGAGATTCTCCTGGGCGCCGTCTGCAATCCGATGTTGATGGAGCTGTTCATGGCGGAGAAGGGGGCTGGCGCCTCTCTCAATGGGCGCCGTCTGTCCGTCTCCCGGATGGCGGACCTCAACAAGGGACTTCTCGCGACCGGCTTCCCCTATGATCTGCGTCAGGACAGGAACAACAACATGAATTACTTCAAGGCGCTCGCCATGAGCGCCCAAGCGGTCCGCCGCTCCGGTTCCGCGGCTCTGGACCTGGCTTATCTGGCGGCGGGTCGTTTCGACGGTTTCTGGGAATTGAAGCTGATGCCCTGGGATACCGCCGCCGGCTGGCTGCTGGTGACCGAAGCGGGTGGCGTCGTGACCGATCTTTTCGGCGACCCTTTCGGGCTCGAGAGCCCCCATATCCTGGCCGGCAACGGTCTTATCAATAAGGATCTGCTTCGCATCATCGCCGATACCGACCCTCTCTATACCCCATAGGAAGCCATCCCGCTGTGAGCCGGATGCGCAGCGGCCCGACCTCGCTTCTAAGGTTCTTTTTCCATCCCCTGTCCGGATGTGTTCCGCCGCCTGCCTTGACAATGAAAAATCGGTGACTATATTACCTCCAAAGAGAGATGAACCGAACAATAACAATACGTTGCGTTATTTGTGCGCATTCGGTGCTGTTCGGTCGGCCCGTTGATGGGCAAATGAGTATAAACACTTTTTAGGAGGTGAAAGATATGTTTAGACCCGTTTTGTGGAGATTCGGGGGAGCGATGGATCCTCTGAGGGAGATGCAGCGTTTGCGGCAGGAGATGAATCAGATCTTTTCCGGTCTGGATCGTCCCCTGAGTGAAGAATTTCCGCCGATGAATGCCTGGTTGGGAGAAGGGGATATTATCATTACGGCCGAACTGCCCGGCGTAGATCCGGCAAAAGTGGACGTCTCGGTGGTGGGTGATACCTTGACTATCAGCGGTTCACGGGAGACGGAGCCCCTCAAGGAGGGGGAAAGCTACCACCGCCAGGAGAGGGGGCACGGACGGTTTACCCGTTCCTTACAGCTTCCCTTTCATGTAGAGGCAGGGAAGGTGGAGGCGAAGTATGACAGGGGTATCCTCAGGATGACCCTGCCGCGTGCGGAAGCGGACAAACCGAGGAAGATCTCGGTTCGGTGCGAATAAGGGGGTGAAATCATGGAACACAAGGTGGATTATCAGAAAAAACCGGCTCAGACCCCGATGGAAACGGAAAGAACGAAGAATCGGAAGGTCTATACGCCGAGGACGGATATTATTGAAACAGGACAGGCGATCGTGCTTTACGCCGACATGCCGGGCACGGATGAAAAATCGGTCGATGTGACCGTGGAGAAGAATGTCCTGACGATCACAGGAACGGTAGAACCTCAGGGGCAGACGGGGCGGAGCATGTTTTACTCCGAGTACGAGGCAGGTGACTATGAGCGCGCCTTCACCATCTCCGATGAGGTGGATCGCGACCGGATCGAAGCGGTCGTGAAAAACGGCGTTCTCAAACTCACCTTGCACAAGGCGCCGCAGGCCGAGGTCAAGAAAATCACCGTCCGGACGGAATGATCCGGGCGTCTTATGCCCCGGAGGAATCCCTCCGGGGTTTTTTTCAGCCGGCGAAAAGTCCCACCAGGACCTTTCTGGTTCTGGGCCCGTCGAATTCACAAAAGAACAGCGATTGCCATGTCCCGAGGACGAGTCTGCCGTCTTCGATGAAGACCGTCTGTGACGCCCCGAAAAGCGAGGCCTTGACATGCGCGGCGGTGTTGCCTTCGGCATGGAGGTAATGGCCGGCAAGGGGGATGATCCTGTCGAGGGCCGCAAGGATGTCACGCCGGACATCCGGGTCGGCATTTTCGTTGATGGTGACCGCTGCCGTCGTATGGGGGATAAAAATCCGGCAGAGGCCCTTTTGTATTCCGCTTTCCCGAATCTGCTCGGTGACATGTTCCGTTATATCGATCATTTCACACCGGGCCTTTGTTTTGATGGTCAATGTCGTCATGTGCTCCTCCTGAGGTCACCACTCTTTTAACGCCGCATAGATCTTTTCTCCGATGGCCAGACCGCGGTCGATGAAATCCGGTCCGTATTTTTTGCCTGTCGGTGTCCGAAAACTGTCCCGGATTTTCCTGATTCCCTCAAGTCCCGGGAGAAAACGGGGGATAAGCTTCTGGATGGGGATATCCCGGGAGGCGAGCATCGCCCAGAGGGTTTCCGTAAAATTGTCCGGACCCCAACGGAACTTGTCCGCATCGTAAAGGGCATCGGAAAGGAGCTGCGCCGCAGGACCGGTCGTGACCTGGCAGGGCCGGAAGGCTTCATGGTTGCGGATCGCGCCGGTGATGCTCGCCCGTTCTGCGTCTTGAAGCGGAAATCCCTTCAGGAGTCTTTCCGCCTCTTCGGCCCCCCGAACGGCATGTTCCTTCTCGGTCCGTCGGATGTCGTGGAGGATGGCGGCAAGATGGGCGAGAAGGATCTCTCGCCGAATCGGGCCCTCCAGGGGTTTGCCCTGCTGCTCGATGAGGATCAGGGCGCCGCTGTCGATGGCCACCTTTTCGACATGGGCAAGTCCATGACCAAGGCAGGCGCCCTGTTCGGCAACGATTCGAAGCCCTTCCTTGACCATGGGCTCGGCGCTAAAAAGCTCTTGGGACAGAGCGACCTCCCGTCCCTTCTCGAGATAGAAACGGGGCGTCCCGACTGTAGCGGCGATCGTTCGGGCCAGATCGACCAGATGGCTGTAGTTCCGATTCGGCAATCGCCTTGCCTCCACCCCTGAAACGCGTCGGCGTCGTTTATTTCTCCGGTATTCCGCAGAGTTGTTTTGCCGCCGCCTTTTTTGCTTTCATGTCCACCCCGCGGGCGATCATGACCCGCTGCGCTTGCGGGGAGCCGGCCCCGTGCATCGATTCCGTCAGGTAGCCGACGGCAGCCGCCCCCAGGGTCAGGTTCTCTATGAGCCGCAGGATGCGCATCCGGTATTCCGCAGGAACGTCAGCCTTTCCCCGGCAGTATTTCTCGATCCAGCGCCCGATTTCCGGGGCCCTGAGATCCTTCTCTGAAGGGAGGGTCACGAGGAGTCCCCCGGCGATGTCCTGGGCGATTCTCGCGATTTCATAAGGGAAACGGGTAATGTTTTGCTTGTGGACATTCGCCAGGAGGGTATCGACCATGTAGGTCCCGCTTGCCTCCCGACGGCCCTCCGCGGCGCAGGCGATGCAGCCACAGTAAAGGGTTTCGTTCAGGTGGTTCATCTCGATGATCTTGTCGCGGATGTGCGGGGCCGCTGCGATGCCGTTGAACTCCGCCGCCGTCTGGGCCGCGCCGATCAGGACGTCTCCGACACCGACCTTGCAGGCGTAACTCTGCCGATGGTAGGAGGCGAACTGCTCGACGAGGCCGCCGGTGAATTCATATTCGCCGCAGAGAAAGACCCTCTCCTGCGGGACAAAGACGTCGTCGAAGACAACAAGGGCCTCGTGACCGCCGAAAAAGAGATTGCCCCGGTCGAAGGTCTCTCCTTCCAGCTTCCGGGTGTCGCAGGACTGGCGGCCGAGGATGTAGGTGAGCCCCGGCGCGTCGCTGGGGAGGGCGAAGGCGACGGCGTAGTCCCTGTCCTGCTCCCGCATCGCAAGGGTCGGCATGACGATGATCTCGTGGGAGTTGACGGCGCCTGTCTGGTGCGCCTTGGCGCCGCGGACCACGATCCCGTCCGCCCGCCTCTCCACGATGCGGAGGTAAGAATCGGGATCCGCCTGGGCGTGGGGAGCCAGGGAGCGGTCCCCCTTCGGATCGGTCATCGCGCCGTCGCAGGTAAGGTCATGGTCCTGGACGTACTCCAGATACTTCAGGAATCGCCGGTTGTATTCGGTCCCACGGTCTGCATCGAGACAGAAGGTGGTGATCGACAGGGCGTTCAAGGCGTCCATCCCGACGCAGCGCTGGAAGCAGCAGCCGGTGAGCGACCCCAGCAATCGCCCCATCTTGCTCTTTTTGACGAGATCGTCCGTTGACTGATGGATATGGGTGAAGCGGTTGATCCTTCGGCCGGTGAGGTGGGAGGCAGCCGTCATGAGCTCCTGGTGTTCAGGCTTCTGGGCGAGGCTGTAGCTCATGGCCACGGCGCTGAGCGACGGCCGGATCAGGGGATGATCCACAACATTGTCGATCCGCTCCCCGAAGAGGTAAACCGGCCGATTCAGTTTCCTCAGGCTGTTGATATACTGGCTTCCCGTCATCAGCATGGCTTACCTCAGATCTTTCCCCGCTCCTGGGCGATTCGGATATAGGTCTCCATCCCGCTCTCGGGGGGGACGTACTGCTGGGTCTCGGGTTTTTTCATCAGGCGCATGGCCTCGGTCGGACAGGTGGAGACGCACAGGCCGCAGCCGATGCAGCGTTTCAGATTGATGACGGCCTTTTCCTCGAGGATGTCGATGGCCTCCATCTGGCAGCGGTCCAGGCAGGTTTCACATCCCGTGCACAGATCTGCGTCCACCTGGGCGTAATAATTGCTCTTCACCGCCTCCGCGGGATTCTCCTGTTTCTTGAGGGACCTCAGCATCCCGCAGCAATCCCCGCAGCAACTGCACATGCCGCCGGCATGCTGGGCGTTGAACGGCTGCATCACGAGGCCGGCGGCTTCATTTTTCCGGGCGATTTCCTTTGCCTCTTCCCTGGTGATGTATCGTCCCAATCCGTTGTCCACGTAGAAGCTCGCGTGGGAGCCGAAGAGAAAGCAGGCCTCCATCGGCTTGTCGCAGCCCCGGCCGTCTTTTTCGGCCATGGTTCTGCAGATGCAGTTCGCCACGGCGATCTTTTTCTGATCGTCGAAGATCTTCATGACATCCTCGTAGGGTGCGATGGGCCACCCCGTGACGAGCTCCTTGTTGATCGGGATGGTCCTCATCACAGGGGTGTTGAAGGCCATGAAGCTTTTCCCGAGGGCTGCGTGATAATATTCCTCGACGTTCCTGGCGAGCGTCTTGTCGACGGAATTGAGCTGAAACTCAAAGATCCCCACAACAAAAGGAACCGCCGCGTATCGGGCGGCGCCGTCCTTTACCTGGCGAAACAGGAGTCCCCGTTTGGCCATGGCTTCCAGATGGGCTGCGGTCTCCTTTGCCGGCAGATTCAACCGCTCCGCTATGCCGTCCGGTGTCTCCAGCCTCGGGGACAGCAGCAGAAACAGCTTCGCGTCCGGCTCGGTGAAAAGCTGCTTGAGGATTTTGATCTCTACGCCGCTTTTCGTCGCGGGAAATCCGGTCCCCATGTCATCGAGCCGTTGCCTTAGCTTCTCATATACATCATCCATGTTTCCCTCCTTTTGCTTTACGCGAAATGGTGACACACCATCGAAATTCGCTGCGCCTGTCCTCTGGGATATAATCGCCATGGCCAGCCCACTTTGTCCTATACGAAACAGGGGGACAGCCGTTAGGACTGTCCCCCTGTTTTTGTTGGCGCGCCCAGGAGGATTCGAACCTCCGACATTCAGATTCGTAGTCTGACGCTCTATCCAGCTGAGCCATGGGCGCAGATTTTTCTCAAGTCGTGGCGGAGAGAGCGGGATTCGAACCCGCGGTACACCTTTGAAGGGCGTACAATCGCTTAGCAGGCGATCGCTTTCGGCCACTCAGCCATCTCTCCGCAATCCTTTATACCCATTCACGACCCGGACCATCGGGTCTGCATATGTCTGGCGGAGGGAGCAGGATTCGAACCCGCGAACCTTTCGGTCAACGGTTTTCAAGACCGCCGCCATAGACCACTCGGCCATCCCTCCGCATACTATTCATGTTACCCTGCGGCGGGAATCCTGTCAACACCTCCCATATAAGGCCTGAGGGCCGCGGGGATTAAGACACTCCCGTCCGCCTGCTGATAATTCTCCAGGATGGCGACAAGGGTCCTTCCCACGGCCAGACCCGAACCGTTCAGGGTATGAACGAATTCCACCTTGCCGCCCTCTTCCCGGCGGAAACGGATCGAGGCCCGCCGCGCCTGAAATTCCTCGAAATTGCTGCATGAGGAGATCTCACGATAGGCGTCCTGTCCCGGGAGCCATGCCTCCAGGTCGTAGGTCTTGGCGGAAGAGAAACCCAAATCCGCCGTGCAGAGGCTGACCGCCCGGTAGGGGATCTCCAGTCGCTTGAGGACCTCTTCGGCGTTGAGGGTCAGCTTTTCCAGCTCGTCGTACGATGTCTCGGGCTTTGAGAACTTGACCAGCTCGACCTTGTTGAACTGGTGCTGGCGGATCAGCCCGCGGGTGTCCTTTCCGTAGGAGCCTGCCTCGGCCCGGAAACAAGGGGTATAGGCCACGTAACGCAGAGGGAGTTCCTGCTCCGATAATATCTCGTCCCTATGGATATTGGTGACCGGCACCTCCGCTGTCGGGATGAGGAAGTAATCCACCTTGTCGATCCGAAAGAGATCCTCCTCGAATTTGGGAAGCTGCCCCGTGCCTGTCATACTCTCCCGGTTGACCATGAACGGGGGGAGCATTTCGGTATAGCCGTGCTCCTGCGTGTGGAGGTCGAGCATGAAGTTGATGATCGCCCGCTCCAGCCGGGCCCCGAGCCCCCGGTAGAGGGTGAAACGGGCCCCGGTGATCTTTGCCCCGCGTGCGAAATCCAGGATATTCAGGTTCTCGCCGATCTCCCAGTGCGGTTTGGGCGTAAAGGAGAACCGCCCCTTTTCCCCCCACACCCGGATGACCGGATTGTCCTCGGCGCCTTTGCCGCGGCAGACGGACTCATGCGGGACATTAGGGATCGTCATCAGGATCGCCTGGAGCTCCTCGTCGGTCTGCTTGAGCTCCTCGTCGAGCTCCCTGATCCGGTTGGAGACCTCTCCCATCCGGCCGATGAGTTCGGTTGCGTCCTCTCCCTTTTTCTTTTTCTCACCGATCTGCTTTGATGCGTTGTTGCGCTCGCTGCGCAGTCCCTCGACCTCCTGGATGACATCCTTGCGCTTCGTATCCAGGGCGATGAAACGCTCCAGGTTCATCACCTGTCCCCGCTCGCGCATCTTTTCCGCGACCAAGTCGATGTTCTGTCTGAGGTATTTGATGTCCAGCATGACCCAGTTCTTTCTTCCAGTCCAAGGGACGATTCCCCTATCACTTTGAACATTTGAAGTCAATCAATTTGTTGGCGGCGCTCATCCCGATCCGGGCAGAAGGCCAGCGTTTTCCCTTCTCGGGGCAAACGGTGATCGGAGGTGTTGCCTTAAGAAAATGCCGGGCGGGGAAAGGAGAGGAGAGAGATTCCAATCGAGATGTGGTATGATGAAGCGTCAAAGGCAGGAGGCGCATGAGAGATTTCTGCAAAAAGGTCATCGGCTTTTTTTATCACGCCGCAACCGGTCCCGCCAGGGTCCGGTGGCTCCTGACCCCTCTTGCCGCGGCCTTCTTTGTCGGCCTGATACTGCTGACGATCGCCGCCTCCTTGCTTGCCGACGGGTTCTTCGGATTTGCCCGATTCATTTCCTTGTTTCATGGAGCGGCTCTTGCAGTACCGATACTGATCGGCGGGGGTTTGCTGTGGCTCTGGTCTGTATGGAGGTTCCTGAAAACGAAGGGGACTCCGGTTCCCGTGAACCCCCCGCAGGTGCTGGTGACCGACGGCCCGTACGCCTATTCCCGGAATCCGATGTTAACGGCAGTGTTTCTGATGCTGGCCGGCTTAGGTATTTTGTTTGGATCCGTAACGCTTACCTTCATTGCAACCCCGGTTTTTGTATTTGTGAGTGTCCTTGAGTTCAGGTATATTGAAGAACCGGAGCTGGAAAGGCGTTTCGGTGCGGCATACAAAAAATACAGAGAAAAGACGCCGATGTTTTTTCCTAGGCTTATCCGGAAATGAAGAAAGGAGAATCCTGTGACGACGGAGCTGTACTACTATACAGGCAGCGGCAATTCTCTCTGGACAGCCCGGGCGCTGGCGAAAAGGCTCGATGACGCACAGATGACCCCCATTTCCCGAATGACCGCGGGAATGACCTCTCCGCGGGCCGACTGCATGGGGATCGTGTTCCCCGTCCATATCTGGGGTGTGCCGCGCCGGGTGATCGCCTTCTTGAACGTCCTTGCAGAAGATCCCTCCCGGTACTATTTCGGCGTGGCCGTCAATGCGGGTCAGGTGGCCGCCACGCTACTGCAGTTGAAGAAGCGGATGCATGAAAAGGGATTGTCCCTCTCCCTGGGCTTTTCGGTCGTGATGCCTTCCAATTACATCCCCTGGGGCGGTCCGGGACCGATGGACAAACAGATCCAGAGATTCGCAGCGGCAGAAGAAAAGATCAAGGCGATCGCCGAGACGGTTTCCAAAAGGGGAAGTGGGCCGGTAGAAAGGGGCCCTCTCTGGCAGAATCTCCTGTTCACCTGGCTCAACCGGCTCTCCTTTCCCCAGGTCCCCGCGATGGACAAGGGGTTCTGGATCGACGAAAAATGCAATGCCTGCGGTATCTGCAGCACCGTCTGCCCCAGCGGGAATATCGAGTTGAAAGAGGGGAAACCCATATGGCTGCACCACTGCGAGCAGTGTCTCGCCTGTATTCAGTGGTGCCCTCAGGAGGCGATCCAGCTCGGCAAAAAAACGCCGCGGTACGAGCGTTACCACCATCCGGAGGTAAAACTGGCGGATATGTTATCGGCCGGGGCGCCGCCGCAGGAAAAATGACGTTTCAGGCGGCTAGAAAACAGGGAGGATGAAAAACCCTATGCAAGAAAGGAGAGGAGGCATGGAGACGAATCATCAGGATCGGAATAGGAGCCTTTCGAGGCGGATGTTTCTGAAGATCGCGGGATGGCTGACCGTGGCTGGGGCGGTCATAAAGATGCCGATTTTCTCTCATGCCTCGGAGAAGCGCGAGATTGTTTCCGAGGCAGTCCGATTTGAAGGCAAGGGGGGAACGCTTGGAGGATATCTTTCCCGACCTGCCGGAAAAGGACCCTACCCGGGGGTTGTCGTGATCCACGAGAACAGGGGTGTCACGGATTATATCAAGGACGTGACGCGAGAGCTTGCCAAGGCCGGATATGTCGGCCTTTCGGTCAACCTCGTTTCCCGCAGCCTCGGGGCGGATTACCCCGGCGGCTCGGATGAGGCGATGAACGCGCTCGGCAAACTTTCGGATGCCGAGGCCATGGCCGATCTGGATGCCGGCGTGGAGTATTTGAAGAAGCAGCCGGTTGTCTTCACCAATTCGATCGGCTGCATGGGATTCTGCATGGGGGGGCGGTTCTCCCTCCTGTTCGCCGCGCACCGAAAGGACCTGAAGGCGGCGGTCGTTTTTTACGGCCGCACGGTCAACAAGCCCACCCCGCTGCAGCCCAAATCGCCTGTGGATCTGGCCCCGGAGATCACGGCCCCGCTCCTGGGCAACTATGGGGCCGCGGATGCGGGCATCCCGGTGGACGACGTCAAAAAACTCGAAGAGGTACTCAAGAAGAGCGGCAAGACAGTCGATATCAAGATATATCCGGAGGCAAAGCACGCCTTTCACAGGGAAGGGCCCAATTACCACCCAGAGGCGGCGAAAGATGCCTGGCGGCGGACCATCGGCTGGCTGGCAAAATACCTGAAGGGACCGCTCCCGAAGGGATAGATGTCAGGTGGACAACGAGCTGAGCCTGCTGATAAAGCCTGTCTCCGCGGACTGCAATATGCAGTGCCGGTATTGCTTTTACCGGCGGCCCGGGGATCCTTACCGCTGCGAAGGCCGTCACCTCATGGAGGACCGGACGCTCAAGGCGATGATCTCCGGATATATGAAATCGGCCGCCAAGGGGGCCTCCTTCGGCTGGCAGGGAGGGGAGCCCCTCCTGACGGGCATCGATTTTTTCAAAAGGGTCGTCGCCTATCAGCAGAAATACGGCCTTTCGGGGCAGCTGGTGAGCAATAATCTGCAGACCAACGGCCTGCTGCTCACCAAGGAATGGGCAAGCTTTTTCCGGCAGTACCGCTTCTTCATCGGCGTGAGTCTGGACGGTCCGGAACAGGAGCACAACCGCTACCGCTGCTCCGCAAACGGCGAGGATTGTTATGGACGGACCATGGAAGGGATCCGGATCCTCAGAGAGGAGCAGGTGGAATTCGGCATCCTGACCGTGGTTAATGATGTGACGGCAAAAAGGCCCGCTGACCTTTACCGGTTCTTTATCAATAACGGATTTTCCCGGCTGCAGTTCATCCCCTGCGTCGAGAGGGATGCCGTTACGGGGGAATTGACCGGCTACTCGGTGACGGCCGAGGAGTACCGCGATTTTCTTTGCATTCTGTTCGATGTCTGGTATAACAACGGCGAGCCCGCGGCCTCGATACGGCTTTTCGAGAATATCCTGGCGATCGGAATGGGCATCGAACCGGAGATCTGCTCCTTCAAGGACCGGTGCGGCAGTTACATGGTGGTTGAATATAACGGCGATGTCTATCCGTGCGATTTCTTTGTCGAGGAGCAGTGGCTGCTGGGGAACCTGGTCGAAACACCGATCCAGGACCTGGTGAGAAAAAGAAAGAGGCGGGATTTCAACAACCGAAAGATGGAGCCATCCTCCGGATGCAAGGCCTGCGAGTGGAATGTGATCTGTCATTTCGGTTGTCAGCATTATCGTTCCGCCCTGGGGGAGAATCTCCTGTGCGAGGCATACCGGGAATTCTTCCGCTACACAGGGAGGCGCTTTGACATGTTGAGGGAAAACTATCGGAGATGGCATTCCTGATGAGATCCAGGTTCATTGCCGCTGCATCCATATTTCTTCAGCTTTTCCTGATCCTGGCCGTGCTTCCCCCGGCCGCGTCCGCGGCCGGAACCTCACCTCAGGACAAGGCGCTGCTGGCCGCTCACGACGCCTTTCTCGCCGGGGACAGGGTAAAGCTGGCGCGCCATGCGGAAAAAACAAGGGGCCATGCGCTGGACATCTATGTGAGTTTCTGGCGGCTCCGGTTGCGCCTGGAAGAGGCCGACCCCGGCGACATAAGGGGCTTCCTTTCCAAGTATCCGGGGACGATCCTGGCCGAGCAACTGCGCAGGGACTGGCTGCGCGTCCTGGGCAGGACCGGCCAGTGGGGGCTGTTCCGGGAAGAGCGACCCGCTCTTGAAAAAGACGATCCCGATGTCGCCTGTTATTCCCTTCTGGAGCGGTGGTACAGGCAGGACACTTCGGCTCTTGCCGAGGTCACACCTTTCTGGAGGGCCCCGAGGGCGCTGCCCGAAGGCTGCGTGCCGCTGGCCGATGCGATGCTGGCATCGGGAGAGCTCACCCGGAAGGACCTCAGCGATCGCTTCCGTCTCCTTGTTCAGGCCGACCTCATCACCGAGGCCAAGCGCCTCGTCGGACGCCTGTCGGGAGGTGACGGCCGACCCGCGGAGCGGATCGACAGGATCGCCAGAGCGCCGGCCAGGTTTCTGGAGCAAACCGATAGCGACCTGAAGACGGCGCTTGGGCGCGAATTGACGATCTTTGCCCTTACCCGTTTGGCCCAAAGCGATCTACACCGGGCTGCCGACTACTGGAGCCGAAGACTACAGGAGGGATTCCCTTCTGAGGACCAGCAGTACGTCTGGGCGATGCTGGCCGCCCTGGGGGCGCGGCGCGGCCTTCCCGAGGCCGTGGATTGGTTTGGGAAAACCGGGGAGATACCGCTTTCCGACGAACAGCTCGCCTGGTGCGCGCGCGGCGCCCTCAGGCAGGAGAACTGGCCGGCGGTGAAAAGCGCCATCGAACGGATGTCCCTTTCTGCCCGCAGCGATTCGACCTGGATCTACTGGCTGGGGCGATCTCTGTGCGCCCTTGGGGCAAAAGAAGAAGGGAGGGCGCTCTTCGGTTTTATCGCCGGCGGGGATCATTTCTATGGCCGGCTCGCCGCGGAGGAGCTGGAAATGCCGCTGCAGATACCGCCGCCCCCCCCACCCCCGACCCCTGAGGAGCTGGAACGGGTCCGCACCTTGGCCGGTCTGCAGCGGTCGCTCCTGCTCTACCGACTCGGCCTGCGGAGCGAGGCCACAGCCGAATGGGTGTGGACGGTCCGTACGATGGACGACCGGGAGCTGCTTGCCGCCGCGGAGTTGGCGCACCGCCACGGGATCTGGGACCGCGCCATCAGCACCGCCGACAGGACAGTCGCCATGCATGACTTCACCCTGCGCTATCCCACCCACTACCGTGATCTGCTCTCGAAGCAGGCGCAGATCCGCAAGCTTGATGAATCATGGGTCTTCGGCCTGGTGCGCCAGGAAAGCCGTTTTCTTGCCGAAGCCAAATCCCCTATGGGTGCCGCGGGGCTGATGCAGCTTCTCCCGTCCACGGCGCGCTGGGTTGCGAAAAAGATCGGTATGAAAGGATTTAACCTCTCTCGAGTGAAACGGCCCGAGGTGAACGCCGCGCTGGGCGCTTATTACCTGCGGCACGTGCTGGACGGGTTCCAAGGCAACCCGGTGCTTGCCTCCGCCGCTTACAACGCGGGTCCAGGTCGTGCCCGCCGATGGTGCGACAGCAGGCCGATAGAAGGGGCGATCTATATCGAAACGATACCTTTTTCGGAAACCCGCCAATATGTCAAGAAGGTGATGGCGAACACCGTCTATTATGCCGCTGTGCTGGGCGGAGAAACCCGTTCCCTGAAGTCCCGTTTGGGGACGATCCCATAAACCGGATCACCCATCATTTCTAGGAGAAAAAATGGACCGCATCTCGAAGGTTCTGGGGATTTTCGGCAGCCCCAGGAGAGGAGGGAACACGGATCTGCTCCTTGAGCAGACCCTCAAAGGGGCGGCCGCGGAAGGGGGGCAGGTGGATAAGATCCGTCTGTGCGACTTCCGGATTTCTCCCTGCAGCGAGTGCCTAAGCTGTTTCAAAGACGGGGTCTGCGTGATCCCCGACGACATGCAGGCCATCTACCCCCGTCTGCTCAATGCGGATATAGTCATCCTCGCCTCCCCCATCTTCTTTTATGGAATCACAGGCCTGGCCAAGGTCATGGTGGATCGCTGTCAGGCGCTGTGGGCGAGGAAATACAGGCTCCACGATCCCGCGGTCGGAGCGGGAAGTAAAAGAAGGGGATTCTTTATTTCCGTAGGGGGGACAAAGGGGCAGCGCATGTTCGACGGGGCCATTCTCACGGTCAAATATTTTTTCGACGCCTTCCATGCGGAATATTCAGGCGATCTGCTCTTCCGGGGTGTCGATGCCCTGGGTGAGATACTGGAGCATCCCGATGCGCTTGCCCAGGCCTTTTCCGCGGGCCGGAAAATGGTTTCAGATCCGCGGATGGGGAAGGACTCCTGAGCTTTTGAATATCACAGCGCCCGCAGCCACTCCGGCTTGAGGCCCACCTCCCCCCGCAGGGCCGCGTCGATCACATCCAGGGCCCTTTGCTTGCCGCTGGGCAGCTTTGCCTTGATGGGCAGGTAATTGGAGGCGTGGTTCGAGAAAAAATACCCCCGGGTCATATGGGTATGGGTGATCATTTCCCTTAATTCCCTTAGCATCCCGCGTTCATCGGGCAATTCAAAACGGCCGTTCAGGCAATCCTGATAAAGAGGTGTTCCAGGGATGAGCATCACCGTCAAGGCCCCTACAAAGTCGGGATCCATGGCGCTCAGCAGCTCGCCGGTCGCCCGGGCATGCCGGAGAGAGCGCTTGCGGCCGGCGATCCCCAGAAGGACCGTCGCCGACAGCCGGATGCCCGCCTCCTTGACCCGGCGCCCCATCTCGATGCAGGTCGCGGCAGTGGATCCCTTGTGGATTTCCCCTCGGATCTCGTCATCGCCGGTCTCAACACCGTAGTAGAGGATGCCGAGGTTGTTTTCCCGCAGCTGCCGCAGCTCTTCCGGGGATTTTCTTTTGATCGCCTTCACGTTCGCGTAGGCCCCGACCCTTTTCACCTGAGGCAGATGCTCCTGGATCCACCCCAGGATCGTCAGCAGCCTTCTCTGGGGAATGATCAGGGCGTCGCCGTCCATCAGAAAAAGGCGGTCCTCGTGCGGCATATGCCGGCCGGCGTAAAGGATGTCGCTGAGAATGATCCTGTCTTCCTTGATCCGGAAGCGCTTGTCCGGGTAAGAGCCGCAAAAGGTGCAGCGATGATGGGAGCAGCCCAGGGTGACCTGCAGAAGGATGCTGTCGGCCTCGCTGGGCGGTCTGATGCAATACCCCTCATAATGCATGCCTGTATCTTCAAAAACCGGCTCCATGAACCTTCCCTGTCTGGTCGTTTTAGGGCGAGGATATAACTGCAGAGAGGGAATGTCAAATCCGGAGCCGATGCGGGTTTTTTACGGAAGAAAAATATGTAAAATCAATATGTTCGGCATTGCCCAGGGGTGTCGTAAATTTCCCTTGACAAGGGTTTTGCTTTTAAAGTAGCCTCCGATCCAGTGTAAGGGGGAGTAGCAGCCGGCGGAAGTGCCGCCGGGCCGCTTTGCGTCAGCACGGTGGGAATTCCACCCGGATTCGGCATCGCGACGATAGTCGGGATCTCGCAAGACCTTTACCTACAGCATTTCACCGTGCCGTGGGTAGAGGTTTTCTTACCTTGCGGCAACACAAGGAGGGATTATGATCGATATGGGCTGGTTGGGGCAGATTTCGTTCACGTGGGAATTCTTCGCCGCAGTGATGAGCATCGTCTTTATCGACCTGGTGCTGGCCGGCGACAATGCCGTGGTGATCGCCATGGCCTGCAAGAACCTGCCTGGCAAAAAACGCCTGTGGGGGATCGGCCTGGGAGCGGGAGGCGCTGTCGTCATCAGGGTGATCTGCACATTCCTGGTGGCCCAGTTGCTGAACATGCAATTTATCAAACTCCTCGGAGGGGCGGTGATCATCTGGATCGCCGTCAAACTCCTCACCGAGGGCGCCAAGGAGGAGTGCAAGGACCATGAGTGCGGAAGCCTCTGGCAGGCGCTCTGGGTCATCATCGTGGCGGACATGAGCATGGGGATCGACAACATGCTGGCCGTCGGCGCCGCGAGCCACGGCAATCTGTTCCTCCTGCTTTTCGGCCTGGCCCTCTCGATTCCCTTTGTCGTGTTCATGAGCAATATGCTTTCCAAGTTGATGGACCGCTACCCCATCATCCTCTGGGCCGGTGCGGCCATCCTCGGCAAGGTCGGAGGCGAGATGATGATCACCGATCCCTGGGTCCATGGCCTGCTGAGCCCGCCCAAGTGGATCGAGTACGCGGTGATGGTCTTCTTTGTCCTTTTCGTCTGCGCCCTGAGCAAATGGATACTCACCCGGCGTAAGGCGGCAAATGAGATGGAACGGGCCGCTGTGACGGACGTCGCCGTCTGAATCCTCCTTAACCGTAAATCTTGGGCCTGATCTGGACGATCCTTCTGGTTCATGCCCCCGATGGTGCAACAAAATACGGGTCCGCGGGTCATTGACCTCCCGCGGACCCGCTTCCTTCTTTTCCGTCCTATCCTGGATTCTGTCGAGTCTTGCCGTAAAGGAGGGAATCCTCCTGTCTCCGCCCCCTGCCGCTCCCGCTGATAGATCAGAGCCGAATCCCTGGATCACGATTTTCCGAAGGAAAAGATACAAAAAGTATTCAGGATTTGTTAAAAGAGGGCCGTTTGAAGACACCGACGCCGATGTCGGTGGTCCATAAAGACCATGTAGGAGGGTCCTGATGGGTGTTGAGCAAAGCGGTCAAGGGCACTGTGCCTCCGGCGTGCCGCAGAAACTGGATTTTGAGAAGATCACGATGCCCGAGGTCCTCAAGCGGACCGCCGAGCGGTACCCGAAGGTAGCAGCCCTCACCTTCATGGGGAGAAAGATCGCGTACAGGGATCTTGAGGCGTCGGTGAACCGCTTTGCCAAAGCCCTGATGGAAGTCGGGGTGAGGGCGGGGGATAAGGTGGCCCTGCTCCTTCCCAACATGCCCCAGTTCGTGATCGCCGATTACGCGATCATGCGGATCGGCGCCGTGGCGGTGATGAACGATCCTCTGGCGACCGAGGAAGATCTCACGGGCAGGCTCAACGACTCCGACGCCGCGGTCCTGATCACCCTGGACCTCCGTCTTCCGCTTGCCCTCTCCCTTAGGAAAAAGACGGCTGTCCGATCCATCATCGTCTGCCATATCACCGATTACCTGCCTTTTCCCGGCAACAGGCTCTTTCCCTATATCCAGCCCAATCTCTACCGGAAGGTCGGGCCGGAGCCGGGGGTATACGAATTTCTCGCCCTGCTGGAAAAGCATCCCGACTTGCCGGTGGAAAACCATGCCGCCTGGGAGGAGCCGGGGGCGATCCTGTACACGGCCGGGACGACGGGGCCGAGCAAAGGGGTCATGATGACCCATGCAAATATCTCCTGCAACACCCAACAGCTTCGGTCACGGCTTTCCGAGATGAAGGACGCAAGCGAGACCATTCTGGCCGTTTTCCCTTTTTTTCATCCCCTAGGCTGGACCGGAATACAGCATCTGTCGATCCTTGCCGGCTGGACCGATATCCTCGTTCCCCATCCTGAACCTCTGGCTATTATCGAGATCATGAAAAAACACAAGCCGACGCTCCTGCCGGGGATGCCGGCGGTTCTCAGAAGCCTCCTGGATCGCCAGGAGTTCCGGAAGATGAACTTTTCCTCCCTGAAGGGATTCGTTTCGGGGGGCTCACCCCTGTCCCCGGCGCTGGTCGCCGGACTCAAAGCCTTAAAGGATGCGCCCGTCGTCCATCTCTATGGTCTTACGGAGATCGGCTCCATAGGGACGGCCACCCCGTGGTACGGTCCGGAGAAGCAGGAAGGTGTGGGCTTGCCCCTGCCCGGGACCGATGTCAGGATCGTCGATATGGAGACGGGCACAAGGATCTTGCCTGCCGGCGAGTCGGGTGAAATCTGTTTCAAGGGCCCTCAAGTCATGAAGGGGTATTATAAAAAACCCGAGCAGACCGCGGCGGTCCTGAAGGAGGGCTGGCTTTTCACAGGCGATATCGGACGGCTCGACAGGGAGGGACGCCTTATCGTCTTGGGCAGGAAGAACGACGTGATGGCGGCCGGCGGCGGCATGATCTGCCCGGAGGAGATCGACGAAGCCCTCCTGGCCTGTCCGCAGGTCCTTGATGCCTGTGCGATCGGCATCCGGGACGGGCAGGGCGGCCTGACGATCAAGGCCTGCGTCGTCCTCAAGCCTGGGGAAACCGCCGATCAAGAGGAGATCATCGCCCACTGCCGAAAATGCCTTGCCCCTGAAAAGGTTCCGCAGGGGATCGAGTTCATCGATGCCCTTCCGAAGAGTGCAATCGGCGCGATGCTTAGGCGGGAGGTGAGTCAACTTCACCAGAAGAAGCGGCCGGAAAAAGGGGGAGAGGCCTTGCTAAAACCGGATCATGGATAGAAAGGGGGATGCATCGTGGGAGTGACCGAAAAAAAGTACAAGGCAATGACATTGACCGAGCCGGCTCCGGGGGTGGGACTCATTACCCTGACCCGCCCGGAGCGGCTCAACGCGATCAATTCCGAGATGCTCATGGATTTCGAGGCGCTTTTCATCGATCTGGCGCGGGAGGAGTCGATCCGCGTCCTTGTCCTCACCGGCGCGGGCCGCGGTTTTTGCTCCGGCGCCGATCTGAGCGAGGCAATGGAGAACCGGAATGCGGAGATCTTTGCCGATCCGGAGAGCTTCCTCCGCCTTGCCCAGGAGCGCTACGCCGGCCTGATCCTGGGCCTTCGGGCGATCCCCCAGCCGATCATCGCCGCGGTGAACGGCGTGGCCGCGGGCGCGGGGCTTTGCCTGGCGCTTGCCTCCGATGTCCGCTTCGCAGCGCCGTCGGCGAACTTCATCGCCTCGTTCATCAATATCGGCCTGTCGGGCGGCGAGCTGGGGACCACCTACCTTCTGCCCCGTCTGATCGGCCTTTCCCGTGCTTCTGAGATCCTCTTCACCGGCCGGAAGGTCCCTGCCGACGAGGCGGAGCGGATCGGCCTGGTGAACCGGATCGTGCCGGCCGAGGGGCTTCTGGAAGCGGCCCTTGAGTGCGCGCGGCAGATGACGGCCAAAAGCCCGGCCGGGATCCGGCTGACCAAGCAGGCGCTCGACAGGAACATCGACGCCCCGTCGCTCACGGCGGCCGTCGATTTCGAAAGCCGGAACCAGTCGCTGATGATCTTTTCCGGGGAATTCTTCAAGCTCATCCAGGCCTTCGCGAAGACTCCCGCGATACGATAATCAGCGGAACCGAAGCATCCCCTCCTGGGACCCTTGAGCGGAGCAGGGAGATCGACCAGATGGCGGACATGAATGGACAAAGGATCGGCCTGATCGCCGACAGCCACGGCAATCTCGCGGCGACGCAGGAGGCCATCCGCCTGCTCAGGGAAAGAGGCGCCGGCACCCTTGTCCACCTCGGGGATTTCTGCGATTCGGCTCACCGCGACCGCTCAGGGGAGATGATCCGACTCCTTCGGGAAAACAGCGTCCTTGCCGTCAAGGGAAACAACGACTTTTTCATTGAAAGCATCCTCACGGAAGGGCATCAGCCGTCCGATCCGGAAGGAATGGCGGCCGCCGCCTACCTGAAGTCCGTCCCCTTCACGCGCACGTGGGACGACCTGTTTTTCGCCCACTCCCTGCCTTTCGACACGCTCCGGTCTTTCTACGAGCCGATCGACACGGGCGGCACTCAGCGGGCGGCGCGGCTCTTTGCCGAGGCCGATTTCAGCCTCCTTTTCTGCGGCCACTCGCACCTGCCGATCCTCTTCCGAAAGACCGCCGGCCGGGTGACGCGCGAGCAGGTGCCGGCGGGGGAAAGGCGGGTTCTGCGCAACGGTGGAGCAGGGCCGGAGGAAGCAGAGGGCGCCGGCCCCTCCGAGCGCTTCATCGTGATCGTCGGCGCGGCGGACAACGGCGAGTGCGCCTTTTTCGACCGGAAGGAAGGGATCTACGAGAGGATCCGGATCTTTGGCGATCCGTAAGGAGGAAGACCATGGCGGATAGATTCATCAGCATGAGAAACCTGCGGTTTCTGCTCTACGAAAACCTGGACGTCTGCGCCCTGACGAAATACCCCTATTTTGCCGATCACGGAAAAGAGACCTTCGACATGGTCCTGGAGACGGCGATGCGGATGGGCAGGGGGATCCTCTTTCCGGCCCTTTCGGAGATGGACAAGAAGGCCCCGGAGTTCCGGGACGGCAAGGTCTTCGTCCATCCGGTCGTGGCGACGGTCATGAAGGCCTGCGGCGAAGGGGGATGGATCGGCGCCCAGGCCCCCTATGACCTGGGCGGCCAGCAGATCCCCAACATGGTCATGACGGCCTTCCGCGGGATCTTTTCGGCGGCGAACTACTCGGCCTCGGTCTATCCCTTCCTCACCACCGGCGCGGCGCACCTGATCCTCGTCTTCGGCGCCAGGGAGCTCATCGACACCTATGTCCCGAAGATGTTCAGCGGGGCGTGGCAGGGGACCATGGCCCTCACGGAGCCGCAGGCGGGCTCGTCGCTCACCGACCTCAAGACCACGGCCTTCCCGACGCCGGAGGGCTGGTACAAGATCAAGGGGCAGAAGATCTTCATCTCCTGCTCCGACTATGAATCGACCGGGAATATCGTCAACCTGCTCCTGGCCCGGATCGACGGGGCGCCCCCCGGCATCAAGGGGATCTCGCTTTTCGTCGTGCCGAAAAAGCGTCCGGACAGCCAGGGCGCGCTCGCGGGAAACGACGTGACCTGCATGGGGATCTACCACAAGCTCGGCTACCGGGGCGCCCCGATCACCCAGCTTTCCTTCGGCGACAACGACGACTGCCGCGGCTGGCTCGTGGGCGAGCCGCACAAGGGCCTGCGCTACATGTTCCAGATGATGAACGAGGCGCGCGTGGACGTGGGGATGGGCGCGGCGGCGATCGCCTCGGCCGCCTATTATGCCTCCCTCGATTACGCCCGGCAGCGGCCGCAGGGACGGCCGATCGCCGGGAAGGACCCGCTGGCTCCGCAGGTCCCGATCATCGAGCATGCCGACGTGAAGCGGATGCTGCTGTTCCAGCGCGCCGTGGTCGAGGGATCGCTCGCCCTCATCTTCCAGTGCGCCCAATATGTGGATTTGGCCATGGTCACCGAAGGCGAAGAGAAGGAGAAATGCGAGCTTCTTTTGGACCTGCTCACCCCGATCGCCAAGAGCTACCCCTCGGAGATGGGGATCCTCTCCGTGAGCCAGGGCCTCCAGTGCCTGGGCGGCTACGGCTACTGCGATGAGTTCCCGCTCGAGCAGTACTACCGCGACGTCCGGATCCACCCGATCCACGAGGGGACGACCGGGATCCAGGGGATGGACCTCCTGGGGCGGAAGATCGTCATGAAAAACGGCAAGGCCTTCTTCCTCTACCTTGAGGAGCTGGACAAGGCCATCGCCGCGGGGCGGGCGATTCCCGAATGCGCCCCTTCGGCGGAGGCGCTGGCCGCGGCCGTGGAGACCCTCAAGGAGGTGAGCGGATCCCTCACGAATCTCGCGATGAAGGGCGAGATCGAAAGGTTCCTCGCCGACGCCACGCTCTACCTGGAGCTCTTCGGGATCGTCGCGATCGCCTGGCAGTGGCTCCTGCAGGCCGTGACCGCTGGGAAGGCCCTGGCCGCGAACCCAGGCGCGGACGCCGATTTCTATCAGGGGAAGATCCAGACCTGCCGCTATTTCTTCGCCTACGAGCTCCCAAAGATCCGGGGCCTGGCCTCGCGCCTCAAGGAGAGCGGGGACGGCCTCACCGTAGGGATGAAGCCGGAGTGGTTTGAATGACCTTCCTTCCCCAGGTGCGAGCAAGGAGGCGCCCATGGAGATAAAGCCGCTCGAATACAAGGAGCTCAAGGAGCTGCTCACCAAGTGCTGGATGACGCATGACGGCATGTGGTTTTACCACTGCGTGCAGGAGTTCGGGATCGAGAAGACCAGCCGGATCAATAAGGCCGCGGTCAAGTCGCTGGCGGAGATAGAGATCAAGCGCCTCATGAAGGCAGCAGGACTGGAGAGGCTGGAGAGCTTCGGCGAGTTTTGGGACTTCTTTCGGTTCACCATGGCCACGCTCACAGGCGATTTTATGAAGTACACCTTCGAATCCCCGGCGACAAACCGTATCCACTGCACCTGGGAGAGGTGCTTTGCCTACGAAGGGATCAAGGCCCTGGGCGTCATCGACCGTTATGAGTGCGGGATCATGCACCGCGTGGAGGGCTGGTTCGACACCCTGGGCATCCGATATGAGGTCGAGCCGAAGGTGACCTGCTGCATGATGCACACCGAAGGCCGCTGCTGGCGCGATTACACCTTCTTCTTCGAGCGGTGAGGATTTCCGGAGTTGGCTGATGAGTGAGTGATAATTTGTCGATTGTTTCCTGTGGTCGTTCATTGCCGGCGGAAACAAGCGACAAAGTGATCCTTTTCGACCTCCACCAGCTCAGGGTTCTGCTCGCTGCAGAGCCGCTGCCTGGCCGCGCACCGGGAAGCGAACCGGCAGCCCGGCGGTGGGTCTATGGGACTCGATGCCTCGCCGGTGAGTGAAAAGGGCGGCTTGTTCTGTTCGATCACCGGATCCGGTTGAGGGATCGCCGCGAGCAGACTAGCCGTGTAGGGATGCCGCGAAGCCCTGTACAGGGCCTCGGATGTGGCTATCTCCACGATCTTCCCCAGGTAGACTACGGCTATCCGGTCACTGATGAACTCCACCGCGCTCAGATCGTGGGCGATGAACAGCATGGTCAATTGGAACTCCTCCTGAAGCTTCTTGAAGAGATTCAGCACCTGCGACTGGATCGACACGTCGAGCGCCGAGACCGGCTCATCCGCCACGATAAACTCGGGATCGACCACCAGCGCCCGCGCGATCCCGATTCTCTGCAGCTGCCCCCCCGAGAATTCATGCGGATACCGGTTCATGTCCGACGCCCGCATCCCCACCCGTTCGAGGATACGCACAATCCGTTCCTGGCGCTCCCCCCTGTAGACGTCTTGTACCTTCATCGGGAAGGTGAGGATATCCCCGATCGTCATCCGTGGGTTGAGCGACGCATAGGGGTCCTGAAACACGATCTGCAGCTTCCGGCGCATCCTGCGCATCTCATCCTTGGACAGCCCGTCCAGGCGAACTCCTTCAAACTCCACGTGGCCCGCCGTCAGGGGCAGGAGGTTCAATATCAGTCTGCCGATGGTCGTCTTGCCGCAGCCCGACTCGCCCACGAGGCCGAGCACTTCCCCTTTCCGGATCTGGAAGTCCACCCCGTCCACCGCCTTCAACACCCTTCCCCGCGAAAGGGGAAAGTATTTGCAGAGCCCCCGAACCTCCACCAATCCTCTTGTCCCGTTCATCGTATGGCACCATTAATCGGATTGCAACACCTGACCTCGTGCCCCTCAGCGAGGCGCCTCAATTCCGGCAGCTCCTTCCGGCATCTCTCGGAGGAGTACCTGCACCGGGGCTGGAATGCGCATCCCGGGGGCAGGCGATTCAGCTGGGGCGGCTGGCCCTCGATCGATTCGAGGCGGTTCTTCTTCGCCCCTAAGCGCGGGAGCGATCGCAGTAACGCCTCGGTATAGGGATGCGCAGGTTTGCCGAAGAGCGTACGCACGTCCGTATACTCCACCACCCGCCCGGCGTACATCACCGCTACGCGCTGACACATCTTTGCCACCACCCCCATATCATGGGTGATCAGCAAGACGGCAGTTTCGCGCTCCCGGCAGAGCGCATTGATCAATTGCAGGACCTGGGCCTGAACCGTCACATCCAGGGCTGTCGTGGGCTCGTCGGCGATCAGCAGCGCCGGTTCGCAAGCCAATGCCATAGCTATCATCGCCCGCTGGCGCATCCCGCCGCTCATCTCATGGGGGTAATTCTTCGCCCGCTCCTCCGGTGACGGGATCTCCGTGGACCCGAGGACCCGAATCGCTGCTGCCAGCCCGTTTGAGCGGTTCAGCTTCTGGTGAAACCGGAACACTTCGGCGATTTGATACCCGATCCTGAGCACCGGATTCAGGCAGGTGAGCGGATCCTGGAAGATCATCGAGATCTTCTTCCCGCGAATCTTCCGGATCTCAGCGTCACTCATCGTCCTCAGGTCTTCCCCCATGAACTCGATCTTCCCGTCCACGATGCGGCCTGGGGGGGATGCGACCAGGCGGAGGATCGACAACGCAGACACGCTTTTCCCGCAGCCCGACTCTCCGACCAATCCAAGCACCTCGCCCCTTTTGATCGTAAAGTCGACCCCATCCACGGCCTTAACGACGCCTTCGCTCGTAAAAAAATGGGTCTTCAATCCCGAAATCCTGAGGATCGCATTGCTTTTCTCGTCCATCTATCCCGTCACCTCTGTGAAAGTCTCGGATCCAATGCATCCCTGAGTGCATCGCCCAGAAAATTGAAGGCCAAAACGGCGAATACGATGGCCAGGCCGGGAAAGACGGACAGCCAGGGGGCAAGCTCCATGAACTCACGGCTCTCGTTGAGCATCCCCCCCCAGGAGGGCCGAGGGGGCTGCGTCCCCAGGCCCAGGAAACTGAGTCCCGCTTCGGTCATGAGGGCGTGGGAAAGATTGAACGTGGCCTGTACGATGATTGGCGACAGGATGTTGGGCAGGATGAATTTTCGCATGATGGTCCTATCCCGGGCGCCCACCGATCTCACCCCCTCGATGAAATCCTTTTCCTTGATCGAAAGAACCGAGCCACGCACGATCCGTCCGATCCGGGAACTGTATATCACCCCGATAATCACCAGGAGGTTGAAAAGACTCGGACCAAATGCGGTCACAGCGGCCAAGGCCAAGAGAATAGTGGGGAAGGCAAAAAGTATATCCAGCAACCGCATGATGACGCTGTCGATCCATCCACCAAAGTAACCGGAGATCAGGCCGATGATGATCCCGATGATGGTCGCCACGGCGACCGCTCCGAAGCAGACGATCATGGAGGTTTGGGACCCCACGATCACCCGGCTCAGTTGGTCCCTTCCGAACCGGTCCGTGCCCATAAGATGCTTGAGGGAGGGGCCCTGAAACGAATCTCCATAGATCATCTGTAGCGGATCGTAGGGGGATAAGTAATGGCCGAACAGGGCGGAGCAGAGGAGCAAGATCACCATGACCGATCCAATCATGCCGATCTTGTCCCGTTTGAATCGCCGCCATCCTAATTTCGCGGGAGAGAGGATCTCCTCCCTGTTCAAAATATCCTTCATGTCAGTACCTGATCCTCGGATCCAAGAAGCTGTAGATAATATCCACAACAAGATTTGCCATGACAAAAACAACCGCCAGAAAGAGGATGCCGCCGGTGACGGTGACCAAGTCCCGCTGGTGAATCGCCAGCAGAAGCATCGTGCCCAATCCCGGCATGACGAAGACCTGCTCCGTAAGGACGAATCCCCCGATCATCACGCCGATCTGAAATCCCAGGATCGTCACGACGGGGATCAGCGAATTTTTCAGGACATGGATGAACAGGACAACCGTTTCCGAGGCCCCTTTGGCTCGAGCCGTTCGCACATAATCCTGGCGCAGGGTGTCCAGGGCCGTGGAGCGGCTCATGCGTGCAACCAGGGCCATGGTGCTCAGGGCCAGCACAAAGCCGGGGATCAGCATGCACTTGATATTGCCGATCGGATCTTCGGAAAAGGGGACATATGTCAGGATGGGCAGCCACTTAAAATAGAGCGATCCCAAAAGGACCGCAACGGTGGCCGCCCAGAAATTGGGGATGGAATAACCCAGCGTGGTGAAAATGCGCACGATGTGATCGAACAGGGTAAATTGCCTATAAGCGGACAGGACCCCCGCGGGGATGCCGATGATGATCACAAAGATCATGGCAACGAAAATCATTTGAACGTTCACGGGCAGCCGGCTCAGGATTTCTTCCGTGACCTTGTGCCCTGAGACAAAGGAGACCCCCAAGTCCCCCTGCACGGCCTTCCACAACCACAACCCGTATTGAACATAGAAGGGCTTGTCCAGATTGAAGCTCTTTCTGATCTCTTCCCGGGCCGTGGGGTCTCCGAACGATTGATCCCCTACCATGATATCCACCACGTCGCCCGGGACAATCCAGAATAGGGAAAACACGATGAAGGAAACGCCCAGCAGCACGGGAATCAAGGTCAGCATACGATAACAGATGTACTTCAGCATTGTTCAGTCCTTCGGTAATCCTCGCTGCAAAGATCCCCGGCCGCCCCGAGTCATCAGGATGGCCGGGGAATTCGTTCCTCATTCCTCGATCCACGCATATCTGATATACGCTCTTCCGGTATTTCCCATGAACTGATAGCCCTTGATCTTCTTTTTCACGAATTCATTCCGGCTTTCCATGGCGTAGGTAAAGATGCCCGACACATCCTCCGCCACTTTGTACTGAAGCTCCCGGTAATATTTTTTGCTTTTCTCAGGATCGGGCTCCGTCTGGCAGAGATCCATCAGACGGTTAATCTCGGGGTTGTTCTGGCCGGTTTCATTGGCCGGGATTCCTCCCCGGAAGTATTCGTAGAAATAGCCGGCGGCGTCCGCCCGCCAGCTGCCGGCAAAGTAATTGGCCTCGAAATCCTTGGTGCGACGGACTTTTTGAAACACCCCCCAATCCATCTGCTGGATCTTGGCCTTGATTCCGACCTTGGACAACTGCTCCACAATGATCTCGGAAGCCGGGACATAATCGGGGCTGTGGGGTGACGTCTTGATGGTGAATTCGAAACCATTCGGATAACCGGCCTCCTTGAGGAGCTTTCGGGCCAGGTCATAGTCCTGTTTATAGAACGGGAGCTTGGCAATCTCCTCCTGGGAAAGGGCGTAGGGGGCCGAACTTGGCGGGATGATCGTGGAAAACACCCCTTCTCCCGAGAGGACCTTGTCGATGATCGCCTGCCGGTCCAGGGCTGCCGATACCGCCTGACGCAGTTTCACATTATTGAAGGGAAAGCGTTCGTGGTTCAGCCAGAAACGCCCCTGCCGGGAGGCGAGACTCTTGACGGTCACTATGTGGGGCTCCTTAGCGGCCAGCTTTGCCATGTCGATCGATTTGACCCAGGCGATGTCATAGGTACCCCTCCGGATGCCGGCCAGGCGCGAGGCTTCATCCTTGACGACGAGCAGGTCGAACCCGTCGATATAGGGGACGCCCTTTTCCCAGTAATCTTCGTTGCGGACATAGGTGGCGCTGACCCCGTGCTTGTATTCCTTCAGTTTAAACGGCCCCGTCCCCACCATGACCTTCTGCAGGGAGCCGTGTTTCTGGACCTCCTCCTTGGGAACGATGGCCGTATTTCTCTCGAAGGCGGCAAAATTCAAGAAGTCGGGGAAGGTCTCCTTGAGCCTGATCCTGACGGTGTATTTGTCGACGACCTCTATGCTCTTGACGGGCTTGATGAGCGAAGCGGTGGGGGAGGCGGTCTTCGGGTCGAGGATCCGGTCATAGGAATACTTGACATCGTCCGCGGTCATCTCCCGACCGTTGTGAAACTTCACTCCTTTGCGCAGCCTAAACAGATAGGTCAGCTTGTCGGGCTGTTCCCAGGAGGTGGCCAGGCATGGCTCCAGCTCCATCTTGTGATTGTAGCGAAGCAGGCATTGATACACGTGTTCGGTAAAGGTAAAGGTCGACATGACCATGGAGAGATGGGGATCCAGTCCTACGGCCTCGGCGTCCGTAGCCACCTTGAGCCATCCTCCCCGTTTCGGCGTCTGCGCAGGCGATGGATCGACATGGCAGACAAAGATCGACACCAAAATAACCAACAGGCATATCGCGCATCGTTTCCCGAAATGGTTCATCATACTCTATCCCTCCTTATGTTTAGTTGTTATCTGCACCAATGGTAGACCGTCAGGGCAAGGGCCTTGGCGCAGTCGACCAGATGGTCCACCTGGACCGACTCATCGATGGAGTGGGATTGGGAGAGTCCTCCCGGGCCGAACACGACCGAGGGGATCTTCCCCTGGTTGACGAGGTGACGGCAATCGTTGGCCCCGACCCCCGCCATCACCCCCACCGTGCGCCTCAGCGCCTGAGCGCCCGACGCGACGAGCGCCTTTACGATTTCCGCATCGCGGCTCATCAAGTGGGCGTCGTCGTGATGGAAGAACAGGACCTCCGGGGGATGGTTCTTAAGCCACGGATCCTCCTTTGCCGCCTTCATGACGGCTCCGCGGAACGCATCCATGACCCCTTTCACCGAGCCGATGTCAGGCCCGAAATAGATGCTGCCCCTGAGCGAACACTCCCCGGCGCTGGCAGTGTCGTACGCCCCCCCCCAGACCCTGCCGATGTTGAGGCAGAAGGGCATCTCCCCGGCATACAGATCGCTCACCGGCCGCTTGTTCTGATCCGCTTCGAGGTCAAGGAGGCTCTTGATGACGACCTGGAGCTTTTCGATCGCGCTGACCCCGTCCGGGGCCCCGCCGGTCGCCCAGCGGTTCTTGGTGTGCCGCACCTTCCCCGTCAGGTTGATTCCCCAGTAGACGCCGCCGTAGGAGCCGATGCGCACCCTGTTTTCCGATGATTCCATGGCGATGGCCGCGTCGGCGGTATATCCCCTCGCAATACAGGCCAGGGTCCCGTTCCCGGCGTGTTCCTCGTTCACCACGCTTTCCAGAATCACATCTCCTCGCAGCGCTATCCCGAGCTCACGCAGGCTCTGCACGGCGCCGATGGCTGCAATGATCCCCCCCTTGTCATCCGAAGAGCCCCTCCCGTACAGGGTGCCGTCGACGAGCTCGGCGCCGAAGGGATCGTGTGTCCACGAATCCCTTGGCTCTACGGTTACGGTATCGATGTGGCCGTTCAGGATGAGTGAACGCCCGCCGCCCGTGCCGCGCCATGTTCCCACCACGTTCGGCCGGTTCTTGTAATTCAGCACATCGATCATCTTCGATGCGATCAATTCCCGGTAGGTTGGGAGATCATGATAGGGCAGGATGAGATCGTGCTGCCAATGGCTGGGGTATTGAGCGACTTCGGGGAATTTCTCGAACAGCTCCTCCACGTCGGGCTCCCAGATGTCGACGTCGAGCTTCATTCGCCGGTATTCTTCGGCTACCGCCTCCTGCGCCCTGCCCTCCTCTCCGGTCATACTGGGTATCTTGATCAGCGACCGCAAGAGGTCGATCATTTCATCCCGCTTTTCCTCGACTTTTCCCATGATCCGCTCTTCCATCATCTGCTCCTCCCGGTGAACTATCGATTTGACATCAGCGTGTATTGCTCGTTCATTCCAAAGCAGGACAACCGGACGCAGCGAGGTAATCAAAGCGCCAAAGCCGATGCGTCCCCCTAGCTCCCGGGGAAGGCCGCGCAGGTCGCTTCAAAAAAGGCTGCAGTGCGCGACGTAGCGACGACAGCAGCGAAACAGGGGAAGGAAAAGAAAATTGAATGGGGATGCGGGATGATCCCCCTTTGCCGTAAATGGGGCTCGCTGTGTCTATCCATGGCATAACGTTATTCCCGTTCCCGAAGGATAACAGCTGCAACTATTTACCGAAGCGCCTGATTGATGCGCACTTTATAGGGATGCCATGCGGGGTTCGCAGGATGATCGCATAGTCCAAGCGTCAGGCATACGAAGCAAATTACACCGACTTGTTGAACTGCGAGCCCGGCGCTGATGCGGAACCTTCAAAGCCGCAGTTGTACGCCCTCGGGCTGAGACGCAAAGGTGTCCGCATCTTTGGAGATCGCTGAGATTGACCGCCCCGCTGATATCTGGTATGCGAACGGCTACCGAACCTTGGCGATATACACTGGTGTCTTTAATTAATATCTACCGAAAAGGTTCTCTCCTGTCAAAGGGAATTCTGTTATGGCAGCGATAAAGGATTCTTATGAGAATGAGGAGGAGGATTCGAAAATGGATGGAATGTATGCTGACCTGGTCATGAAGAACGGCACGGTCATCACCGTTGACGCCTGTGACACGTCGGCGGATGCGGTTGCCGTGCGCGATGGTAAGATCGTCCGCGTCGGCTCAAACCGGGCAATGCAGCCCCTCATCGGAGAGAACACCATCGTGATGGACCTCGACGGCCGGACCGTCGTTCCCGGATTCATCGATTCCCATACCCATAACGCCCACCTTGCTGAGTTCCGTTATAGTTTCAAGCTAGAGAATCTGGCTGCCGAACTCAATCCAACCATTCACGAAGTGCTTGCCAAGGTCAGGGCAAAAGCGGAGGAGACGCCTGTCGGACAGTGGATCGGGGGGAAATATTTCGATCCCAAGGGGCTCAGGGAAGGCCGGTGGCCGACCCGGGAAGAGTTGGATGCCAATTCTCTTGGCCATCCGCTCATGATATCGATACGGGGCGGCCACGCCTGCGTAGTCAACAGCAAGGCGCTCGCACTGGCGGGCATCAACCGCGACACCCCCGACCCGGAAGGTGGGGTCATCGAGAGGGATCCCGTTACGGGTGAGCCTTCGGGGGTTCTCCGCGACGTGCTCTCCATCAGGACCGCACCGCCGGCAGCTACGTTGCAGGAGATAAAGGATGCCTTGGTCGAGATCAGTAACGAGTATATCAGGACCGGCGTGACATCAACCGGCGATGCCGGGACCGTCGATCGGGCTGATCCCTACCGTGCCTACCAGGAAGCCGTCGCCGAGGGCAGGCTCAAGACACGGACATACCTGATGATCCGGGAAGGCTACTACCGGCAACACGATCTGGGACTGCGTACCGGCTTCGGCAATGAACGGCTGCGGCTGGGGCCGGTAAAGCTGTACACGGACGGCTCGATTCAATGTTACACCTGCGCCTTTATCGAACCGTACGTGACCGGCAACACAAAGGGGCACGAGGGGCTGCGTTACACGCAGGAACACCTCAACGAGATCGTCGCCGATGCGCATCGGCTAGGGTATCAGGTGGCAATCCACGCCCAGGGGGACTACGGCATCACGGTGGCCGTGAACGCCATTGAGCAGGCCATGAAAAGACATCCCCGTCCCGATCCGCGGCACCGGATAGAGCATGCACTCTGTCCGACACCGGGGGACCTCGTGCGGATGAAAGATCTCGGCATCATCGCAAACTTCTACCTCTTCCATCCCTGGTTCTGGGGCGACCAGCATATCCAGAACTTCATCGGCCCGGAGCGCGCCCATGCCATGGTTCCTGCCAAGACCGCCATGCGGATGGGGATTGTGGCCTGCGCCCACTCTGACTGTCCGGTATGCATGCCCAACGATCCGGTCTGGCCGGCCAACCCACTGTGGGGAATGTGGTGCGGAGTGAACAGAAAAACGCGGAGCGGCGTGGATATCGGTCCGCATGAGCGATTGACTCCACTTGAAGCCCTGCGGGTGTATACCATAAACGGCGCCTACGCGTCGTTTGAAGAAGCGATCAAGGGATCGATCGAACCCGGGAAACTCGCCGACATGGTTGTTCTGTCGGACAACCCGCTCACTGTCGATCCCTGGCAGATCCGGGATATTGAGGTGTTGAAGACCATCATCGGGGGTGAGGTGGTATACGCGAAGGATGGAAAGGTTTGAAAAGGGCTCCGGATCGTCATTGGAAAGCCTTTCTGCATGACCTTGGCGCTACGGGCCTCTTTGATCCCGGTGGCGGATTCCAAGGCCGGGGGTGTATATTTTTATACGTTGACAACAGAAGCTGCTTATTGGATAAGGCCGCTACAATATTTCAACCTCCGCAAGGAGGATATCGAAGAGATGGAGAAAGACAGAAGAAGTTTCTTGAAAACGGTCGGAGGGGCGACCCTGCGGGGCCCTGAACGGGGCGGCTGCGGCCATCTTCCTTGTCCATGAAGGCAAGACAGGGAACCCCATCATCAGCGAGCTGTATGCCTGGCATGGCGCGGAAGCCCTTCCGAACTACAAGCCGCGTACGCCGAAATTCGACAAGGTCGTCGCCTCGGTCGCCGACTCGCAGTTGTGCCATATCTCCGTGACGAGGTGGTGCGAAAAGTCCGGCTTCAAGAGCGGATCCAAGGAGCGGGCGGAGCGATGCGCGTGGGTGACGGCCTCGGTGGCGAAGTATACGGCGAGGCTCCTCAACAAGCAGGCAGCGGGCCAGTTCGCCGTGGTCCATCCCATCCCGGCGTCTGTGAAGGAATGCCTCTTCTGCCACGGAAAGGACGGGTCGGTGGCGAATGTCCATGCAACCGCGAACACCTCGTGCACCCTCTGTCACACGGATGTCCTCAAGAACCATCCTGTACCGCTGAAGAAATAATCAGGCCGGCGGGCGATTCATATCGCAAACGAACGGGGAGAGAAGGCAAGGCCGGATTCGGCCCTGCCTTCTCTCGTCTCCGTAAAAATCCGAATCTGCACCCAAATCCAAGCCGCCACGGCAGGGTGTGACATATTTGCCTTGACACCCAAGCCGCCTCCCGCTATCCTTCGGCCACGCGAAAGCACGTGCTTTTCCATTCAAAGCCTCCCGGTTGCGAACCGCGTAGTGTTCGCTGGGAGGGAGGCAATTTCTGAAGCGAGAAAGGAGTCACAGGGTATGGCAAAAAAACCCACGATCGGAGTCCTGCTGGGGGATCCCACAGGCGTTGGACCTGAAATCACCGCCAAATTGCTGGCGCAGAACGCGCTGCATGCGCTGGCGAATATCGTTCTGATCGGCGATCAGAGGATCTTCAAGATGGGGCAGCAGGTCGCAAAGGTCGACCTTCCGTTTCCGGTCGTCAAACGGGCCGAAGAGGTGTCGTTCGACTGCGGCGCTCCGGTCGTCCTCGATTTTCCCACGATCGCCCCGGAAGAGGTGACTTACAAGAAGGTGAACGCCAAGGCCGGAAAATCCGTGTACGACACGCTGCTGTTCGCGATGGACCTTTCCGTCCAGCACAAGATAGACGGTTTTGTGTTCGCGCCGTTCCACAAGGCGGCCATGATCCAGGGGGGCTGCCCCTATCACTCGGAGTTCGAGCTCTTCAAGAATTACTACAAGCGCTTCGATGTCCTGGGGGAGATCAACGTCCTGGACGACCTCTGGACGACCCGGGTCACCTCGCACGTGCCGATCAAGGACGTTGCTGCCCTCATCACCAAGGATCGGGTCCGCACGGCCATCAACCTGCTGGATCGGGAATTGAAGTCCTTCGGCCTGGCAAGGCCTCATCTGGCGGTGACCGCGCTCAATCCCCACGCCGGGGAAGGCGGGCTGTGCGGGACCGAGGAGATCGACCAGATCGGCCCGGCGATTCAAGAGGCGCAGGCGGCCGGGGTCTATGCGGACGGCCCCTTTGCGGCGGATACGATCTTCCGCAGGGTGGAGATGGACAAGATCGACGGCATCATCTCCATGTACCATGACCAGGGCCAGGTGGCGACCAAGCTGCTGGGGTTCGAACGGGGCGTCACGTTTCACGGCGGGATGCCGGTCCCCATCACCACCCCGGCGCACGGCACGGCCTTCGGCAGGGCCGGCGAGAATCGCGCGGACTCCGGCGCGATCACCAGGGCATTCCAGGTCGTCTGCAAGGTAGCCGCCAACAAGATGAAATAATCCGGCCTTAGGACGCCGGTGTTGCAGGCCTCTTCGAACATGACGGCGGACCTCTATGGAGAAGGCTCGAAACGGTGAAGACAGAACAGCGCGGGAGAACGGCCCGGCCGCCACAAAGAAAGGGTGGCCGGCCGTCCTGATCGCGCTCACCCTGGTGGGAGCGTCCCTGGTCCTGATGGCTGTGCCGCCTCCGGAGGGCCTCCCGCTTGCCGGCCAGCGCGTCCTGGCCGTCGCGGTCCTGGCGATCGGCCTGTGGTGCACCGACGTGATCCCCGCGTCCGTGACCGGGCTCCTGGTGGTCGTCGCCCTCACCCTCACCGGCGGCGTGCCGGGGCTCAAGGAGGCCCTGGTCGGCTTCGCCGAACCGGTCGGATATTTCCTCATCGGGGTGCTCACCCTGGGCCTGGCGGTCTCGCGCAGCGGTCTTGCCGAGCGGGTGGCGCTCTTTTTCCTGCGCCAATGCCGGGGGAGCGCGCGGGCCCTGTATCTGCAACTGCTCTTCTCCTTTCCGCTGCTCACGCTCCTGCTCCCCTCGGCCACGACCCGCACGGGTATCCTCGTGCACGTGTACGAGCAGGCCCTGGACCTGAGCCGGGTGCCCCGGGGCGCCCACCTGACCAAGGCGGTCATGCTGGCGCTCAACTCCATCAACCGCCTCGCCTCCACGGTCCTGCTGACCGGCGGGATCACCCCGGTCCTGGCCGCCTCCCTGATCGGCGGGTTCTCCTGGACCCGCTGGCTGGCGCTGATGATCTTCCCCTATGCGGCCCTCCTTGCCATCGGCGCGCTGCTCATTTACTTCCTCCACCGGGACGGATTTGCAACCGCCCTGCCGGTGATACCGGCCGCGGAGCCGAAGCCCCTCTCCGCAAAGGAGATCCGGACCCTGGCGATCACCCTGGGGGCGTCGCTCCTGTGGCTCACGGACTGGATCCACCACTGGAACCCGGCCCTGCCGGCGATCATCGCCCTGGTTCTCCTTTTGATGCCGGGAATCGGGGTCATCTCCTGGCGGGATTTCGAGAAGGGATTCGGCTGGTCCAACTTCTTTGTGACCGCCTGCTCGCTGTCGCTCGCCCGGGCGCTCGCCGGCAGCGGCGCCAGCGCCTGGATCGCCCAGAGCCTCATCCGCTTGACCCCGGACCTGTCCCGCGATCCTTTCCTGGTCATCCTGATGATCCTGGTGATCGCCGCGCCGGTCCGCCTGCTGATCCCTTACATCACCGGGTTTCTAGCCACGACGATCCCGATCGCCATGTCGATCGGCCAGGCCACGGGGATCAATCCCATCCTCTGCGGCCTGGCGGCCATGGTCGCGGGCGACGCGGTCCTGTACTACCCGGCGCAGAGCGCCTCATCGCTGGTGGTCTATGAGCGGGGGCACCTGACCGCCGGCGAGATCTTCCGCTTTGGGCTCTGGATGACCCTGGTCGGCTACCTGGTGGTCCTGTTCGTGGCGCTCCCCTACTGGTCGGCGGTCGGCGAACCGCTTAGGATCATCCCGCGCGGATGACACTGAGGAGTGAAGGTACATCTGCTCGGTGATCACCCTGCGGTTTTTTCCCGGCAGGGAGCACCGGTGATCGGGATGGCGGCAAAGACCGGAGAGGCTGCGGCAGGGAAATCAAAGCGACGGATATAGGGGGGAGAAGAAGGCTCTATAGATGCCGGATCTCGATCCCTTTCATCCGGCCGGCCATGTGCTCGGCCACGAGGCGGCGGTGGCACTGGGCGGGCTTGTCCTCGGCGCACAGCAGGCAGATCGGCCCCTTCTCCGCAAGAAGAGGGGAATCCTTCAGAGGATTGCGTGAGGCGAGGAGCTTGATGAATCGCCGCTCGTACTCCGGCCAGGCGAACTTCTTTTTCTTGTAGCCGTCGAGGATCTCCTCGGTCGGCGCAAGCTCCGGGTGGTGCTCATAGGCGATCCCCACGAGCTGAAGGATATACGCCAGATCGTCCTTTTTGGCGTAGCCGGCCAGCTGCGAGGTGTTGTGAAGGCGGATATCGATCACCTTCTTCACTCCGGCCGCCTTGAGCTTTTCGATGAACTGCCTCAGACTCTTCTTCGCAAATCCGATCGTGCAGACCAGCATGTTCTTGCTCCTTTCCCGCAATCCAGCGATCATCGCGGCATGCTGTGGCGCAGGGCCGAGTCTTTCCTCGGCCTGCCGGGGCTGCCGCTTCAGGCCGTAAGGGACGAGGATCTCAGTCTACCTCTGGTGCCTTGGCACCGGCGAGCTTGCGCATCAGCCGCTCCCGGCGGTGTTCGAGGCCGCTGCGCTCCTCGATCGGCATGCCCTCGGCAAGGCTGCGGGCCTGCTCGGTCAGCTCCAGGGCCCGGCTGAAGTCGCGCCGTTTGTGCTCGCACCACTTGGCGAGCTCGATGAGGGCAAAGCAGTCGCTTCCGTCCCGCCTTGCCATCTCCTCCCAGATCGCCGCGGCCTCGAGCCAGCGTCCCTGTCGCTTGTGGTGGAGGGAGAGCTCCCGGCCTGCCTCCCGCGCCGTTTGCGGGCTTGCGCAGCCGCACAGGGGATCGAGGAGGCGGACCGCCTCAGCGGGCAGCTCCCGGCTGAAGAAGAGCCGAGCCGCGGCCAGCCTATCGCCGGGGTGGGCGTGGGCGGTTTCCCCTTCGGGATCGATCAACTCGGCAAGATGGGCGGCCAAAGCGGCAAGGGAGATGACATCCAGGCGGTTGTGCTCGAACACATCCGCCATCAGCCGGCCGTCGCGCTGCCTGAGCCAGTCGAAATAGCGCTGGGGGATCTCGCTCCCCGGGATGTCCCCCTCGCGCTCGAAGCCCAGAAGCGCCGCCTCCAGGGATCCGAGCCTCCGGTCGGTGAGGCGGTGGCTCAGGAGCCGCCGGGCGGGGTGGAGCAGATCCAGGTGGGGCATGTCGCTAAGGGGGTTCGGCAGGCGGTTCATGATAAAGCGGGAGGCGAGCAGGTTCGCGTCAAAGGCCTTGCCGTTGAAGCTGACCAGAAATCTTCTTCCCCCCAGCAGGGCCAGAAGATCGAGCAGGGTCGCCCGCTCCTCGGCGTAGTCCCGGGCGAAGAGCTGCCGCGTGACAAGGCCGTCCCCCTCGAACCAGCCCAGGCCGATCAGGAAGGCGACCGTTCCCGTCCCGCCGGCGAGCCCCGTGGTCTCCGTATCGAAGAAAAGGGCCTCGCGGTAATCCAGGGCCTTCAGAAGCGGATCGTTCGCCAGGACGGCAAGGCGCCCCATGTCCAGGGGGGCGAGATCCCGGATGCAGAACCGGCCGTGGCGCGCGGACCCGCCGGCCAGGCGGTGGCTGCAGAAAAACCTTCCTCCCGCGTTTTCCGCTTCGCTTCCCGGGACAAGGTCCTCCAGGGGGGTGCCCCGGCCCCTTGCAGGGGTCGGCGTACCCGGTCTCGGCCCTTCCGGCCGCCGGGAGAGCACGGCGTCGATCCGTTCGCGCAGGGCGCGGATCCGATCCGCCTGCGACCCCTCCTCGGGTCCGGCTTTGCCCGCGCCTTCCGCCTGCTCGCCGGTCAGCCGCTGTAGACGATCCTTGAGTCCCATGGGACTATTTATGGACCAACAGGTTCATGGGTGCAAGCACTTTTTGGAAGATGGGACAGAGGACCCTTTATCGTCCCTGGAGGAGGCCGAGGATCGCCAGGGCCGCCTCTTTTGCGCGGGGGCCGACCTCGAGGGTCGGGCCGACGCAGGAGGGGCAGCCGCAGGCGCAGGGGCAGGCCCGGATGAGCTGCCGGGCAGAGGCGAGAAGCTGGTCGTGCCGCTCGAAGAGCAAATCCGAAAAGCCGATCCCGCCGGGGTAGGCGTCGAAGATAAAGATCGTCGGATCAAAGGCGTCGGTGGTGGGGGCGGACCCCTCCTCGGAGCCAGGCGAGGTCGTGATCGTCCGCGAGCTCCGGTCCTTGCGGACGAACCACTCGCCGCTTTTGTCGCCGATCGCCCGGTCGATGTCGTGGAGATCCGCCATCAGCATCATCGCCGCCAGATGGTGCAGACTGTAAGCGAGGCCGGTCAGGCCGTCGATGAGCTCCTCCTGGTTGTAGGCAAGTGACGCCAGGCGGTCCCGGGGGATGGTGAACCAGTAGCTGGTGGTGTGCATGTCCTTCTCGGGGAGGTTCACGTCGCCGTAGCCCAGGTTTTCGGAGGTGTAGAACTTGATCTTCTTGTAGCCCACGACCTTGCTCACCACCTGGACCTCGCCGTGCTCGACGAGGATCTCCTTGCCGGGCTTTTTCGCAAAGGCGTCGATGACCCGGACGTTTGTGTAGGTCATGGCGTCGGTGTAGTACTCCGCCTCGACCCTGTGGACGTAGGCGGTCTTGCGCTCCAGGTCGAGCTTGTCCACGTAGTACTGCTGGGACTCCACCATGTAGATCGCGTCCGTGTGGACCGCGGTGAAGGCGCTGTCCCAGTCCACCTCGGCGATCACCTTGTGGTTTCCCGCCTCGGTCGCGTCCACGACCACGACGTTCTCGGGATTGATGCTCCGGAGGCTCACCTCGTCGGCGGGATAGCTCTCCGCGGACCAGTGCCAGCGGCCCTCGACCCGGTGCAGGACGCCCTTGCGCTCCAGGTAGTCCAGGAGCTCCTCGAGGCTCTCGGCGCCGAAGCTCTCCCCCTTCTCAAAGGGGAGCTCGAAGGCGGCGCTCTTGATGTGGTGGAGCAGGATCAGCAGGTTATCCGGGTTCACCCGGCAGTACTCGGGCGAGCGGGAAAAGAAGTAATCGGGATTCTCCACGATGAACTGATCGAGCGGCGAGCTCCGGGCCACCAGCAGCGCCAGGCTCTGGCCCGTGCGCCTGCCCGCTCGGCCCGCCTGCTGCCAGGTGCTGGCGATGGAGCCCGGATAGCCGCAGAGGATCGCCGCCTCCAGGTCGCCGATGTCGATCCCCAGCTCCAGGGCATTGGTCGCCACGACCCCCATCACCTCGCGGCTCCGCAGGCCCGCCTCGATCTCCCGCCGGAGGTTCGGCAGGTACCCCCCGCGGTAGCCGGTGACGAACTGGGTGTCCACGGGCTTCCCTTTGGCGAACTGGTCCTTGAGGTATTTCGTCAAGACCTCGACGTTCAGGCGGCTCGTGGCGAAGACGATCGTCTGGACCCCGTTTTCGATCAGCTCGGAAGCGACCTTCCTCACCGGGGTGAGGGCGGACTGGCGGATGCCCAGCTCCCGGTTCACGATGGGCGGGTTGTAGAGGATAAAGGTCTTGGCCGCGGCGGGCGCGCCGCTTTCGGCGATGAGCGCCACCGAGCGCTCCAGGAGTTTTTCCGCATGCTCCTTGGGGTTGGCGACCGTGGCCGAGCAGCAGACAAAGACCGGGTCGCGTCCGTAGAAGCGGCAGATCCGGACCAGGCGCCGCAGCACGTTCGTCAGGTGCGATCCGAAGACCCCCCGGTAGACGTGGAGCTCGTCGATGACGATGTACTGGAGGTTCGCGAAGAGCTTCTGCCACTTGGTGTGGTGGGGGAGGATCCCCGCGTGGAGCATGTCGGGGTTCGTGACCACCACATGGCCCTGCCGGCGGATCGCCTGGCGGGCGTCGTCCGGGGTGTCCCCGTCGTAGGTGTAGGTTTTGATGTCGGCCTTCATCTGGCCGATCAGGCTGTGGATCTCGTGCATCTGGTCCTGGGCCAGGGCCTTGGTGGGGAACAGGTACAGGGCCCGCGTCTCGGGCTCCTCGAGGATCTTCTGCAAAACCGGGAGGTTGTAGCAGAGGGTCTTGCCGCTCGCCGTGGGGGTGACCAGGACGCAGCTCTGGCCCTTGCGGACGAGCTCCACGGCCTTTGCTTGGTGGCTGTAGAGCCGTTCGATCCCTCGATTGGCAAGAACCTTTCTCAGGGAGGGATGGACCCAGGCGGGAAAGTCGGCGTATTCGCCCGGCCGGGCGGGGATCTTCCGGATCGCCCGGACGTTCTCCATGAACCGCCGGTCTTTCTCGGCCCTTGCGAGCCACTCCTCCAGGGTCAGTTTCGGCATGGCGGCACTCTACCCTTTTTCGCGGGAATAATCAAATCGGATGGCCATATGATGTATGGGATGATGTCCGCCGTGTGGTTCTTCCGCCGCATGCCGGCAAGACGTTGCCGTCCCATCCGTAGAATACCTGACCATCCGCTCCCTGCGGTTCGGGACGTGCGAGCACATGGAGGCAAGCCATTTCCCCGCTTCGAAGACCTTCCGGTCATCGCCGTCTTTGGCCGCATAGAGACGGTTCCTTGCTTAACGGATTGATCCCAAGCGGGATTGGTGGTAAAATTACATTCGTTGAAGGCGGGTAAAAGGCCCTTCCTCCTACCCTCGTTCCCTGCGTCACCCGCGATGTGAAGGCGCTCGGAAGGTACCCTGTGTCAACCGAATGATCCCACCAACGGGAAAGGAGGATGTCCATGAAACGGATGATGGCGGCGGCCGTCGCGCTGCTCGCGCTTTCTGTGCCTCTGCCGGCTCAGGCGGCGGATATGTTTTCGTTCCAGCTCTCCGGCGGCGGGGTGTACAATTTCCGGATGCCGCTGACCGTCCGTCAGGACGGCCAGGAGACGATCCGCCATAGCGCGGATTACGATACGAAACCGTTCGACACGCCGGCCTACTGGGCCATCCGCGCCGGCTGGTGGCGGGGGGACGCGGCCTGGGAGGCCGAGCTGGTCCATCACAAGCTGTATCTCAGCAACAATCCCCCGGAGATCCAGCATTTGAGCGTCTCGCACGGCTTCAATCTCCTCACGGTGAACCGCGCCTGGCGGCATCCGTGGTTTATCTGGCGGGTCGGTCTGGGGGTGGTGATCACCCATCCGGAAAGCCTGGTACGCGGGGTCGAGTTCGATCAGAAGGGGGGGATTGCGGACGGCTACTACCTCTCCGGACCGACCGGACAGATCTCCATAGAGAAGCGGATCCCTCTCTGGAAAGGGCTTTTCGCCGGCCTGGAGGGTAAGCTGACCGTCTCCTGGGCCAGGGTGCCGATCCAGAACGGGGATGCGGATCTCACCAACATCGCCCTGCACGGTCTGGTCGGTCTGGGGTATGAATTTTAAGGCTGTGGATCACGGCTTCGGTTTGTGGGACTTATGGCCGCTTCGACCGGACCGATCTTGGATGTCGATTTCTGCCCGCCTGTGACGGTTTCGGGGGGCTCCTCAAAAATATCTTGACAAAGAGGGCCTGTTGATTAAGATAGGCATCCCTTTCCGTGGCAAGCAGGGAAACGGCTCTTCGAGAGGCGGGCGTAATTCAGTGGTAGAATGTCAGCTTCCCAAGCTGGACGTCGTGGGTTCGAGTCCCATCGCCCGCTCCAACAAAATAAGCAGGTCAGGCAAGAAGCCTGACCTGCTCTTCTTTTATTGTGTGCATACAAAGCACTCCACACCCAGCGGCTTGTCCCGTTCCACATTTCATGCTATGAGATCAGAGGTCGTTTTTATAAAACCTCATTCATGAAACCCATCACCCCGACCGCAATGAATGAATCTCCTCTCACGAGGTGCGAATGAAAAATCGATCTGCAAGTGCGAATGCTGAATCCTTCGGCGGACCCACGCGCCGCGAATTCCTCAAATCGACAGCCGCCCTGGGGCTCCTGGCGCTTGCACCCCCGCTCGCCACGGGTTGCAGCAGCTCCGGTGACGGGTCGACGAACTACAGCGACATCATCGGCGATATGACGGACGTGGTCCAAAATAGGATGGCGGAGAATCCGTACGTGAAGGGGCTTTCGCTCGCCCTGGTGGACGGGCAGCGGGTGGTGTGGGCCGAGGGCTTCGGCTACGCGGACGCCGAAGCCAAGGCCCCGGCAACGGCCGACACGCTCTATGAGATCGGCTCCGTTTCCAAGGTATTCACCGCCTGCCTGGTCCTGCAGCTTGTCGATGCCGGGAAAGTGAACCTGGACGACCCGCTGACAAACTACATCCCCGGCTTTTCGGTCGGTCAACCGCTGGGCAGTTTCCCTAAAGCCGGGGGCGGCCCCGTCACGATCCGCTCCATGATGACCCACCACTCAGGCATCCCCGGGGACCTGTGGAATGGAACGTTCGGCAAGGCCCGCTACCCCGATTTCAACACCCGCCTTCTGGATGCGCTCAAGAACGACAATGCCCACTACCCGCCGAATTTTTTCCTCATGTACAACAACACCGCCGTGTCGCTCCTGGCCACGGTGATCGAGGCGGCTTCCGGCGAAACCTTTGAGCGCCGTTCGGACGCCTTCTTCCAGGCGCTGGGCATGACCCACACCTCGTTCTTCCGGGATTCGCCGCCAGTGGCGGGCGGGCCTCTGGCAAAGGGGTATCTTCAGGGCAAGACCTACGGCCCTTACTACAACAACACCGTGGCGGCGGGTTCGATGATCAGCAGTGTCAGCGATATGGCCAGATTCATCCAGATGATGAATAGTCGGGGCCAGGCCCAGGGAGGGCGCGTGCTCAAGGCGGAAACCGTCGAGGCCATGCTCACGCGTCAGAACGGATCGATCCCGCTCGATTTCGATTTTCCGCTCGGTTTCATCTGGAAACTCTACGATCCGGAGCTGGCCTATGCGGGCCGGTTCTGCGAACATTCGGGCGATGCGATGATCTTCGAGAGCATGCTGAAGATCCTGACCGATCGCCACCTGGGAATGATCGTGCTGACGAACGCGCAGGAAGGCAATCCCCTGCACGAGGAGATAGCGCGGGACACGCTCGCCAGGGTCCTGGAACGAAAGGCGGGGATCGCGAAACCCTCCGCGCCCCCCCTTACTCAAAGGAGGCCTCCTGGAGCTCAGCCCAACTGAAGGCGGTCGAGGGGATTTACAGCACGCTGGATTCCGCGTCGGGAGCCGGAACCTCACCCGGCCGTTCCTACAGCCGCATCGAGGCGGTGACCGGAGGCCTGCTGTGGAAAAAGAAAGGCGAGCCGCTTCACCACGATTGGGAAAGCGCGAAAGTCATCGTGCCCAGGGAAAACGGCTGGTTCTCGGAGCCGACCTCGCAAGAGGTCCAATACGAGTTTCGTCAGATGCAGGGCCGGATGGTCATGATCGAGCACCACCGGGGCCTGGCCCACTTTCTGGCCGAGCGGTACGTTCCCGCGCCCATTCCCGAGAAATGGGCCGGGCGGGTGGGAACCTACGAGCTCGCCAACCTGGATCCCGCGGACTGGACAGAGGACTTCGCGCCTGTAGGACTGAATTTGATCAGCAAGACCCTCAGCCTGCAGATCGAAGGCGACGTTTTGGTGCTCCGCCGCCTCGACGGCGTGTATCAGGGCCCGTACGTGGTGGCGCCGGTGTCGGACACGGTGGGATACATGCCCGGCGGCGGCCGCAACCTGGCAGGTTCGGTGAAGGCCGTCCCTTTTGGCGGGGAGGAACAGATTCAGTTCCTGGGTCTTCGCTACAAAAGAATTTGAGCCTGTTCGAACTTTCTCAATCCTTGTCTTCTTCGGCCACCTCCAGCCCCCGTTCCCGCAGCTCAGACCATATCCCCCGTGCGATCGAGAGGAACGCCAGCGCCATGAAGGCGGCGGCGATCGGACGGTTGAAGAAGATGAGCGGCGATCCCTGGGAGATGAGGAGTGACTGCTGGAACGATGCCTCGAGCATCTGCGCCAGAACGCTCGCAAGCACCATGGGGGCGATGGGGAAGCCCAGCTTCCGCATGAAATAACCGAGCACGCCGAAGATGAGCGCCACCCAGATGTCGAACAGCAGATACCGGACGCTGTATGCGCCGATGATGGAAAAGACCACGATGAGGGGGCCCAGAACCGGAAAGGGAAGCAGGGCGATCCTGGCCCACATGCCGACCAGGGGCAGGTTCAAGACCAGGAGGATGACGTTGCCGATGTACATGCTTGCGATCACGGCCCAGACGAACTGGGGATTCTGCTGGAAGAGCATGGGCCCCGGCTGGAGGCCGTACATCATCAGGCCGCCCAGGAGCACGGCCATCGCCGGACCCGTGGGGAGGCCCCGAAGGCGAACAGGGGGACGAAACACCCGCTGACGGTGGCGTTGTTTGCCCCTTCCGGGCCGGCCACTCCCTCCATCGCCCCCTTTCCGAACCGCTCTGGGTGCTTGGAGACCCGCTTCTCGACGTCGTAGGCCACAAAGGTGGTCACGGACGGGGAGCATCCGGGCAGGAGACCGAGGAAGAAGCCGATGAAGGATGAACGGATCATCGCGCCCCCGCACTGCTTGATGTCCGCCCACGTCGGCATCCACTCGAGCTTCTTGTGCTCGTAAATGTGGGTTATCGCATGCTCGACGTTCACCAGGACCTCGCCGATGGCGAACAGCCCGATGATCACGCTGATGAAGCTGATGCCGGCGATCAGCTCTTCCGAGCCGAAGGTCAGGCGGACATCGCCGGTCAGCGGATCCTGTCCGATCGTGGCGGCCAGCACTCCGAGTGCCGTGGCGATGAGCCCCTTGAGGAGGGCCTTCTGGGAGAGGCTGATCACCAGGCTCAGTCCCATGAACATAAGGGCGAAGTACTCCGGCGGGCCGAAGGCGAGCGCCACGCTGGCCAGTGCGGGAGCGAAGAAAGTGAGTCCGAGCAGACTCAGTGTGCCGGCCACGAAAGAGGAGATCGCCGCGATTCCCAGGGCGGGTCCTGCCCGACCCTGCTTGGCCAGCTCGTAGCCGTCCAGGGCGGTCGGCACGGAGGCCGACTCTCCCGGGATGTTCACGACAATGGCGGTCGTCGAGCCCCCGTACATGCCCCCGTAGTAGATCGCCGACATCATGATGATGGCGGGGATCGGATCCAGGACGGTGGTGAGAGGGAGCAGGATAGCGATACCCGAGGTCGGGCCGATCCCGGGTAGGACCCCGATCAGCGTCCCCAGGAGGGCGCCCACCAGGGCCCAGAAAAGATTCTGCCAGGTTAAGGCGGTTATAAACCCTTGAAAAAGATACTCCCAGGAGAAGAACATCGGCCCCCTTCTATCGGCCGAGGGGGCCGATCGGAAATGAAAGGTTCAGCAAACGGATGAATACCCCGTAGATGACCCCGCCCGTTGCCAGGCCGAGCAGTCCCGCGTAAACCGGTCGGTAGTCCCCCAGATACCAGACGAGGAAGCCGACCAGCAGACTGCTGCCCAGCGGCATTCCGAGCGGCTGCACCAGGAACAGAAAGACAATGAGCGCCGCCAGCGTGATCAGGACGCGACGGATTCCGGTTCGGTCCGGCCACGGAACCGTGCGCGCGGGCCCGCGATAGAGCCAGGCGCGGAGCGCCAGGGCGGCACCGGCCACGCCGACGATGCAGCCGAGAATCAGGGGCAAGGTTCTCGGCTGCATCCGCACATCCGGCGCCCCTTTGATCTGGAAGGCCGCCACCACGACGACCAGACCCAGGAGAACGAGAAAGACGCCGCTTATGATGTCTCCAACCCGCTGACTCTTCATGCGTGACCTCCCGCTCTTCTCCTGAGCCTCCTCCCGTCTACTTCTTCTTCAGATCGGCCACCAGCTCCTTGAAGATCACGGTGGTCTTCTCGATGTACTCCTTGCTCTCCTTGTGTCCCATGGCCACCGGGACGAACCCCTGTTTTTTCATTTCCGCCTGGATCTCGGGATTCCGGGCGATCTCGAGGAAAGTCGCCTCAAGTTTTTGAATGATCGGCTCCGGCGTCCCAGGTGGGACGGCCACGCCGCGGTCCGTGGCCAGAACGATGTCGAGTCCCATCTCCTTGAACGTCGGTACGTTCGGGAAGTCCGTGAACCGCTGATCGGTGGCCGAACCCAGGATTCGGATCTTGTCTTTGAACTGCACGAGGGAATCCGAGTTGGCGAAGGTACCGGTCACGTGACCGCCCAACACCGCCGTCATCATGGAGGCGGAGCCGGTGAACGGGACGTAGGTCAGCTTGACGCCGGCTGTCTTCTGCAGCCGCAGCGTCGCCATATGATGGTTGGAGAACGGGCCGGTACCGCCCATGGTGACCGATCCGGGATTCTTCTTGGCGAACTCAACGAATTCCTGGAGCGTCTTGAACGGGCTGTTGGCCTGGACGATCAGGGCCAGGGGCGTCCGCTGGAAGATCGCCACCGGCACGATCTGCTCCGTCTTGTAGCCCACCTCCTGCTGCAGCGGCTGCAGGATGATGTGCGGGATGTTGAATCCGCTGATGAAATATCCGTCCGGCTTTGCGCGGGTCAGCTCCCTCCAGCCCAGGGCGCCGCCGCCGCCCACCTTGTAGTCGATCAGGACCTTCTGCTTCAGAATCCGTTCCAGGTGCGGCTGCTGGCGTCTGGCCTCCCGGTCGGACTGGCCGCCCGGATCGAATGTGATGAGATAGGTCACCTGCTTTGTGGGATAGTCGGTGGCGGCCGTGACGGGCATGGTCGTCATCGCCAGAACGATCGTCAGGAACGCTGCAAACAAAACACTAACCTTTTTCATAACGAGCCCTCCTTCGTTAAAGTGTTCAGGTTTCGGTTGATGTATGGCTTATCCTCGACACTTCTCAATCTCCTCGGGGACCGCCCAGACGTCTTCCGGCTTCCGGGAGAAACGCTTGGCAAGCCCGCACTCCACGGATCGCCTGAAGAACTCAGTCGTGCCCCGGGTCATGACCGGATCGATGCCGAGCTCTTCGAGCGTTTCCACGACCTGCTCCATCTCGTGATAACGGCGTACACTCGCCCCGGGGTGGGTCTTGATCCAGTTTTCGGCGATCCCCTGAAACGGATGTTTCGTCATGAACTCGACGATATCCTTCCACAGGTACTGGTCGACCCCGGCGCGCCTTCCGGCAAGGAGCATCTCCAGGAGCAGACACTCGACCCCCTTGGAGAAGACACTGCGAAGCATCTTCACCTGGGAGGCATCTCCGATGACGGCGGAGAAATACTTCACATTAACGAGCCCGAGCTCGTTCATCCGGCGCGCGAAGGCCTCGGCCCGCTTTCCGGAAACCAGGATCGACGCCTTCGCCCCCGCTTCCCCGACCGCGCTGAGGATCGCCCCTTCGACGAAATCCGCCGCCGACGTGCCGATGATCCCGGCGATCCGACGTTTCAGGGAGGCCGACGTGGAGTTCATGTCGGCATAGGTATTGCGCGCGGTCAAAAGCGGGGCAACGGTCTGGGCGACCGCGGCCGCCACATGGGTGGAGACGGTGGACAGGAGGATCCCGCACCGCGCCACCAGCTCCTCCAGGTTGCAGGAGACGGCGCCCGGTACGGTATCCGTCTTAACGACGTCGTGGTAACTCACCTCCGCGCCCTTTTCCATCATGGCCCGCGCAAAGGTGCTTCCCACTTCGCCGAATCCGATAAACCCGATCTTTGCGGATGTCATCGCTCTATTCCATCATCAGACCAGATACTTCTTCTCGGTCTCTTTCATCGCAGGAACCCCCTGCAGATCGAACAGATGGCTGACCGGGACCATCAGGGGGTCGATGGTATGAATCCCGCCTGCCTTCTTGATTTCCTCCAGCAGTGCCTCCTGCGCCTTTACCGACGCCCGCAGGGGCTGGTTCGCGTAGATGAAGAGCTTCACCTTCCTCAGCTTTTCGACCTCCTTGAGGGTCAGGGTGGGGTAGTTGGTGGGGACCAGAACCAGCGGGGCCGGGTGATTCCAGTTGCGGATGAATTCGAGGATTTCATCAGGCTGTTTCGCCTTGGAATGGATCAGGACGCAATCGGCTCCGGCCTCCGCGTATCGGACGGACCGCTTCAGCGCCTCTTCCTGCCCCCAGCCGGCGATCAGGGCCTCCACGCGGGCAATCACGATGAACTCCTCGTCGTGCTGGTGGTCCTTTGCCGCCTTGATCTTTCCGACGAACTCTTCGATAGGGGCCAGCTCTTGCCGCCCGCCCTCGAGCAGACTGTTGTCCTTGGGAAATTTTTTATCCTCGATGGAAATCCCAACGATCCCGGCTTCCTCGAATTTCTTCACCGCATAGATCAGATTGTTCGCATTTCCATAGCCCGTGTCGCAGTCTGCGATGACGGGGAGGGAAACCACCTCGTTCATGGCGCGTGCCGCATCACAGTATTGGCTCATGGAAATGAGGTTCGCATCGGGAACGGCGTAACAGGCGGACACGCAAAGGCTGCTGGACCATATGAAATCAAAGCCCGCCTTTTCGATCAGCTTGGCGCCCAGGGCGTCCCCCGCACCCACGCCCAGGGCGACCCCTGACCCTGTAAGAAACTTCCTTGCCCTTTGCAGTTTTTGTTTATGGCTGGCGAAAGTCATCTCCGTCTTTTTCCTCCTTTCCTGCTGACTTTCGACGCTAGGGGGATTCCATCAGAATGTCAAACGCATATTGTTTATCTTCCCCATAAACAAATTTTATGTAGGGATCACGGCTTGTTGAAATTCAAGCGATCGAACTCCCGTTTCTTGGCCTTCAAGTACTCTTTGAGTCTCAGCGCGGGTACGCTCAGATTCTCCTCGGATTTAAAAACGATGAAAAAGTCCCGTGACATCGTCACGTTTTTTATCCTGACCTCTTTGAGAAGGCCGAGTTCCACCTCGGAGCGGGCGGCCAGGCGCGAGACGATCGAAAAACCCATTTTCCCTATGACGGCCATCTTTACCGCCTCCGTACTTCCCAGAACCATCACGGTTTTCAGTTTTTTCCCCTTGGCATTCGCTTCAAGGAATTTGAGATAGACCTCTCGGGTTCCCGAACCCACCTCCCGCGAGATAAACCCTTCATTGAAGAGCTCCTTCAGAGGGATTTCTTTTTTTCGCGACCAGTGGTGGTCGGGATCGACAATGACCGTCAGATGGTCGCTATAGAGCGGAAAAGCGATGAGGCTTTTTGACGGGATCGGTTCACTGACAATGGCCAGTTCGATGACATCGTTCTGGAGGTATTCGAGGATCTCTTTGCTGTTGCCGACCAGCATGGAGATGTTGACTTCGGAATGGGTCTTCTTGAATTCGCCGATCACCCGCGGCAGAAAATACTTGCCCAGCAGGGAGGCTGCCCCGATATGGACATCACCGGCAACGCGATGGTTGGCTTCTTGGATTTCCTTCATGGCGTTCTGGTAGAGAAGATGGATGTCCTGTGCGTATTTCAGCAGGATGTCGCCGGATTTCGTAAGATAGATCCTGTTTTGGCACCGATTGAAGAGTTTGGTCCGGAGCATGGCTTCCAGATTCTTGATCTGGTGCGTCACTGCCGGCTGAGAGAGATTGAGAAACTCCGCCGCACGCGTGAAGCTGTTCATCTTGGCGACGGCCAAAAATACCTTGAGGCTGAAATCGGTCATGTTCTCACGTTGCTCCCCGGAGAGGGTCCGACTTGTTCACGCAGGTTAAATAGTCACATAGGTGCGATGAGTGGGAAATCCCCTGTTTCCCGTTCTTCCTCGGCTTGCTTCTACGATGGATGAAGAAGTAAATCACAGTCGGGGCATCCCTGTCAAAGTGATTGTGCCTGGTTTTACCCCTGTTTTTCCCCTTGCAATCGGTTTTTTTGTATGTTATGAAGCCTCGAAATCATCGGCGGTTTTTGCTGAGTGGGCTTTAGCCCACTTTTTTTTTCCAAGGAGAGGATCTGGATGGCATCTCATGAAGAACAGATCCGGCAACTGGCCGAACCGCTGCTCGCCTCCGTCGGGATGGAACTGATTCAGGTGGAATGCCTGAAGATGAAGACGCGGTGGATCGTGCGGCTGTACATGGATCGGGAAGAGGGAGGGGTGACCCTCGATGACTGCGCCCTGATCAGCAACCAGCTGGGGGACCTGCTTGACGTCCATGACGTGCCTCCGGGTCCCTATACCCTTGAGGTGTCGTCGCCGGGTCTGGATCGGCCCCTTCAGCGGGACAAGGATTTTCTGAAATACCGCGGTTCCCGGATCAAGCTGCGTCTCAGGGAGAAGGTCGACGGCCGCCGCCATCTTTGCGGAGAGTTGACCGATTATGAGGAGGAGACCGGCAGGAAGGTCCTTGTCGTGACCGAGAGCGGAAAGACCTACCGGATTCCCCGCGAGGCCGTGCTCAAGGCGAATTTGGAGTATGCGTTGTGAGATGTTTTATGCAGTTGCAAATGAGGAGGCCCGGCGTTTCGTCCGGCAGTTATCGAATGATTACGGAGGATTATAGATGTTTCCCGAACTTAAGCGCCTGATCGAGCAGATGGGCAAGGATCGCGGAATAGACAGGGAGATCATCGTCAAGGCCCTGGAGGATGCCATGCTGACGGCGGCCCACAAGAAACTGGGGGCCGAAGTCGAGCTGGAGGCCCACTACAACGATGAAGCCGGCGAGATCGAGGTTTTCCAGTTCAAGACGGTGATGGAAAAGGTGCTGGATCCGGATCTGCATATCTCTGTTGCGGAAGCGAGACGTACCCTGGATGAGGAGGCGCAACCGGGCGACAGCCTCGGCATCAAGATCGAGACCAATACCTTCGGCCGGATCGCCGTTCAGACGGCGAAACAGATCATCATCCAGCGGGTGAAGGATGCGGAGCGCGACAACATTTACGAAGAGTATCATGTAAAGAAGGGGGAACTGGCCAACGGCTTTGTTCAGAGATTCGAGGGGGGGAACATCATCGTCAACCTGGGTCGCGCCGAGGGGATCATCCCCATCTCGGAACAGATATTCAAGGAATCCTATAAGCGGGGGGAGCGGATCCGGGCATTCATCTGCGAGGTCAAGAAGATCACGAAGGGGCCCCAGATCATCCTCTCCCGGACCCATCCGGGTTTCCTCAAGGCCCTGTTTGAGGTGGAGGTCCCCGAGATATCCGAGGGGCTGATCGAAATCGTCAACGTGTCGCGGGAGGCGGGAAAGAGGTCGAAGATCTCGGTCAGGACCCGGGACAAGGATATCGATCCGGTAGGCGCCTGCGTCGGCATGAGAGGGGCCCGTGTGCAGAGCGTCGTCCAGGAGCTCCGGGGGGAGAAGATCGATATCGTCCCCTATTCCGAAGATCAGGCCAAATATGTCTGCAGCGCCCTGTCGCCGGCAAAGGTGAATAGGGTTTTGGTGGATGACGAGAACCGGTCGATGGAGGTCATTGTCCCCGATGATCAACTTTCCCTGGCCATCGGAAGAAACGGACAGAACGTCCGTCTGGCGGTGAAGCTGACCGGTTGGAAGATCGATGTCAAAAGCGAGTCCACCGCGGCCGGAAAGGCGGAAGACGGTAGTGAGGGGCTCATGAAAATCCCGGGCATCGGTGAGGCCACGGCGGAGCGACTGGTCAAAGCGGGTCTGAAGAGCGTCGCCATGCTTGCCGCGGCCGACCTGGAACAGCTGGCGGCGATTCCGGGTGTGGGTGAGAAGACTGCCGCGATGTGGCTTGAGGAGGCGGTAAAGATGATCAACCAGGAGACCGGGGCGGGTGAAACGACCGAAGGTCGTTAGGGCCTGCTGAGACGGCAGGATCGTCAGGGTATCCGCAACTATTGACTTAGGGGAGAGCTTTAAGCATGTCGAAAAAAAGAGTCTACGAACTGGCCAAGGAGTTAGGGCTGGAAAACAAGGAGTTGATCGCCCGCTTGGAGAAAATCGGCATCGCGGTAAAATCCCATTCGAGCACGCTCGATGACGCCGACCTGAACAGGATTCAGACGGAACTCCTTTCTCCCGAACCCCGTGAGGTCGTCGAACAGAGAATCAAGTCCACGGTCATCAGGCGAAGGGCAGTCCGTCTGCCTGTCGAGGAGATAAAACCGGAAGCAGCCCCCCCTAAAGCGCTCGAGGAGAAACCTGCCCCCGAACCTCACCCCCGTCCGGAACCCGTTTCCAAGCAAAAGGAGGCAGTCGAACAGCCTGCTCCCAAAGAGGTTCCCGTAAGGACCTCCATCTACCGGGATGTGCCTGCCGGGGGGGCGGCCCCCAAACCGAAATCCTCCGTAAAGCCCGTGCCGAAACCCGCGGCGGCCAAAGAGCCGGCTCTGGAGACCGCGGTAAAAAGCGATGCCGCAGCGGGTCGAAAAGCCGAACCCGAGGCGAAAGCGGCCCCGGAAGCCGTTTCCAAAACGCCTGCGGTGGACAGGAAACCCCTTCGCCCCCCTGAGCCTCGCGAGATCACGCCTCACCAGGCGGGAGCGCCCATCAGATTACAGAAACCTTCGGAAGCGGCCCGGCCCGCGCCGCCGGTAGGGAAAAAAGAGCCTTCCCAAAGGCCGGACCTGAGGATCGTCAAGGACGTCACAGCGCCTGCTCCCTCCCGTGTGGACAAGACGGGCAAACCCGAAGAGAAACCGAGGAAAAAGGGCGGGAAAGCTCCTGTTGAGGTCCTGATGGGGGAGGCTGTGGCGCCGCGGAAGAAGGCCCTGATCAAAAAGCTGGTCGACCGGAAGGACAAACGGATCGAAATCGACCGGGGTGAAGAAAGGGCGTCCAAGTGGCGTGAAGAAAAGAAGGTCGTGCCGATCAAGATGAAAAAGACCGAGATCACGACGCCCAAGGCGATCAAGCGGCGGATCTGGGTGGCCGAGGCGATCACCGTCGGAGAACTGGCAAAGAGGATGGGCGTCAAGGCATCGGAAGTGATCAACAAACTCATCGCCATGGGGCTGATGGTGACCATCAACCAGTCCATCGATTTCGACACCGCCTCCCTGATCTCATCCGATTTCGGCTATCAGGTGGAATCGGTCCAGAATGAGGGCGAAGAAGCCCTGCCGAAGATGGAAGCCGTCCCTGAAAAACTGAAACCCAGGGCGCCGGTCGTCACGATCATGGGCCATGTCGATCACGGCAAGACATCGCTTCTGGACACGATCCGCCAGACCCATGTGATCGACGGCGAAGCGGGCGGGATCACCCAGGCCATCGGTGCGTACCATGTTCCAATCAAGGGCAGGGAGATCGTCTTTCTCGATACGCCGGGGCATGAGGCATTCACGGCCATGAGGGCAAGAGGAGCCAAGGTGACGGACATCGTCGTGCTGGTGGTGGCCGCCGATGACGGTGTCATGGGCCAGACCGTAGAGGCGATCAATCATGCCCGCGTGGCCGGAGTTCCGATTATCGTCGCCATCAACAAGATCGACAAACCCGGCGCCGATCCGGGGAAGATCCGTCAGGCACTCACCGAATACAATCTGCTGTCGGAGGAATGGGGCGGTGAAACGATATTCTGCGAGGTTTCGGCAAAGAAGAAACTCGGGATCGAGGAGCTGTTGGAGATGATCCTCCTGCAGGCCGAAGTCATGGAGCTCAAGGCCGATCCCGACCGGCCGGCCCGCGGGGTGATCATCGAGGCGAAACTCGATCGCGGCCGGGGTCCGGTGGCGACCGTTCTCATCCAGGAAGGCACCCTCCGGGAAGGGGATGCCTTTGTTTCCAAGACGGAGTTCGGCCGCGTCCGGGCGATGATCAACGACGAGGGGCGCAGGATCAGCGAGGCGGGACCCTCCATGCCGGTCGAAGTGATCGGGTTCTCGCGCGTCCCGCAGGTGAGCGCGGAATTCGTCTGTGTCGAGGATGAGAAGAAGGCCCGGAATATCGGGGAATACTGGATCAGAAAGGAGCGGGAACGCGAGCTTTCCGCCTCCTCGAAGATCACCCTTGAACAGCTTTATCAGAAGATGAAAGAAGGGGTCAAAGAGCTCAACATCATCATCAAGGCCGATGTCCAAGGTTCCGTGGAGGCCCTGATCGACGCCCTGGTCAAATTGTCCACGGATGACATCAAGGTAAAGATCATCCATAGTTCGACCGGAACGGTCACCGAAACGGACGTGATGCTGGCTTCGGCCTCGGACGCCGTCGTCATCGGGTTTAACGTCCGGCCGGACGCCCGCGTCGTGGAAGTGGCCGAGCAGGAAGGCGTGGACATCAAACTCTACGACATCATTTACAATGTCATCGCCGATGTCAAGGCCGCCATGGAAGGGCTTCTGGAACCCATTTACAAAGAGGTGGTTCAGGGACGCGCCGAAGTCCGGGAGCTCTTCCGCGTTCCCAAGGTGGGGGTGATTGCCGGGTGCTATGTCGCGGACGGCAAGATCACCCGGACCTCAAACCTCAGATTGCTGCGGGAAGGCGTTGTCGTCTATGACGGCCGGATCGGATCCCTGCGGCGTTTCAAGGACGACGCGAAGGAAGTGCCGGCGGGATTTGAATGCGGCATCGGCATCGAGGGCTTTAACGACATCCACGCCGGGGATGTCATCGAGGCGTACGTAAAGGAACAGATCGAAAGAAAACTGTGACGGCTTCGAAAAAAGTCCATATGCGGCGTTGCGCTTCCTCCCTCGTCACTGCGACGTACGGGAACGTACGCCTCGTTCTTCGGGAGTCGCGCGCCTTGCCTCTGGAGTTTTTTACGAAGCCGTCTAGAGACAGATTTTCTGAGTCTGGAATTGGACAGTAAACTGTGACGGCTGCGGGACGGATATGGTCGTTGGAACGGGTGTCGTCGATCTCAGGATCCCGGGGTGCGGATCCCTAAAGGAGAAGCGCAGCGTCCTGAGCCGGATCCTCCGCCGGACGCAGAACGAATTCAACGTCTCCATAGCGGAGGTCGGTGACAATGATGTTTGGAGGCGGGCCAGAATCGGCTTCAGCGTGGTGGGAAACGATAAGCCGTATATCAATGCCAAGATGGATCATATCCTGAGGTTCATCGATCAGCTCCAGCTCGCGGTGGTCGTGCAGAGCCGGATAGAGATCGTCAGCCTCGGCGATCTGATGGATGCCGGGGATATTGAAGAAGGAAAATATGAATGACGGCTCGGCATACGGGGCCGAGCAGGGCGGTTTGTTTTACGCATGGATGATGGAAGAGGTATGAGCGGTTTCAAAAGGGCGGATCGCGTTGCGGATCTGATCAAGATGGAGATAGCGGATCTTCTCCTGAAACAGGTGAGAGATCCGCGGATCGGCTCCGTGACGATTACCGACGTCAAGATCACCGATGATCTGCGCATGGCGCGTCTCTTTTTTGTCGAGATGGGCAAGGATACGTGCAGTGCGGAAGTCCGCGCGGGTCTCGAAAAGGCGACCGGTTTCCTCAGAAGGGAGCTGGGCCGTCGCCTCCGGCTCCGTCATGTGCCGGAACTCCTTTTCACCTATGACCCCTCCTTTGCCTACGGAAGTCGCATCGATGCCCTGCTCATGGAAATCCATCGGGAAGAGGAGACGAATGTTCCAGCGGATTAGCGATCTGATCGGCCGATATCGGGTATTCCTGATTACGGCCCACGAAAGGCTCGACGGGGACGCCCTCGGTTCGGAGCTGGCCCTGTATCACATGCTGCGTCGGATGGGGAAAGAGGCGACGATCTACAATCAGGACGAGACACCGGAAAATTACCAGTTTCTCGAGGGGAGCGACCGGATCACCAACACCCTTCCCGCGCTGGATGCCTTCGATGCCGCCTTCATCCTTGACTGCAGCGAGCTGGACCGGGTCGGAAAAGAGGCGGAGAAGATTGCCGAGATCCCTTGCCTGGTGAACATCGATCACCATTTCTCCAACGGCGGATTCAGCGATACCCGTCTGATCGATCCGCAGGCGAGCTCGACGGGAGAATTGATCTGCAGGCTCCTGGCGCATATGGGATCTGCAACGACGCGGGAAATGGCGACCTGTCTTTACACCGCCATCCTGACTGATACAGGCGGATTCCGGTACGCCAACACGGGAAAAGAGACCCTGCTGGCGGCCGCCGGATTGGTTGCCGACGGCGCCGACCCCCAGTGGATCTCGGAAAACGTGTATGAGAGAAATCCGCCGGCGAGGATCCGCCTTTTGAGCGCCGTTCTTCCCACCCTGACCCTCGACGAAGGAGGCCGGGTCGGATCGCTCACCGTCACGCAGAAGGCGCTCAAAGCGGCCGGCGCTTCACCCGATCATACCGAAGGTTTTGTCGATTTTCCGAGGAGCATCCGGGGGGTGGAAATTTCCATCCTCTACTCGGAGCTGGAGGACAGTCGCTTCAAACTGAGCCTGCGATCCAAAGGGAACGTCAACGTGGAAAAGATCGCCCACGTCTTTGGAGGAGGAGGACACATCAATGCCGCTGCTTGCCGGATAGAGGGGAAGATCGACGATATCCATCGGCGGGTGCTCGAGGCGATCAGGACATCCGGTGAGTCATGAACGGGGTCATTGTGATTGATAAACCGGCGGGCCGGACATCCCGCGCGGTGGTCGAGGAGGTTCAGCGGGCGCTCGGGATTAAAAAGGCAGGCCATACAGGGACGCTCGATCCTTTGGCGACCGGTGTCCTACCGGTGTGCATCAACGAAGCGACGAAGCTGGTGCAGTTTCTGGCGCTTGACACCAAGGATTACAGGGCCACTCTCCTTTTGGGAGTCAGGACGGACACCCTTGATACCGAGGGACGGATCGTCTCCCGGCAGGAGCCCCGCGTGAGCCGGCAGCAGGTGGAGGAGGCGATACACAGCCTCGTGGGAAGACGGGAACAGCTGCCCCCCCTGTATTCGGCGGTGAAGTTCCGGGGGAGGCCCCTGTATGAATGGACGCGCCAGGGGGTGGAAGTGACGCAGCTGCCGCGGGAGGTGGAGGTTTACGGGGTGAGAATCGATGAGGTCCGCCTGCCTGAGGTGGTTTTCACGGTTTCCTGCTCCAAAGGCACCTATATCCGTTCCCTCTGCGCGGAGGTGGGGGAGATGCTGGGTTGCGGGGGATGCATGTCGGCCCTGCGTCGAACGCGAAGCGGTTGTTTTTACGAAGAAATGGCCCTGGTCACCGAGGGGATCGCTGAGGAGGAAAAAAGGGAGCTCTTTGCCGCGCACTTGGCGCCGATGGCGGAACTGCTGCCGGAGATGGCCGCCGTCGATGTGGATGCGTCGCTGGCGGAGCGGTTGCGCAACGGGTATCAGCCGGATGGCGAGACGCTCTCCCGTTATCATATCCCTTTCCTTGCGGCGGGAGATGTGATAAAGTTTACAGCAGGAAAAAAGCACTTGGTTGCCGTGGCCCGGATGCTCTGCGCATCGGACGAATTGGCTTCGGGTGCGCGGCAGAAGCAGGCGGTGAGAATGTTACGGGTGTTTAACGATTGAGACTACGGACCGTCAAACGGTTATCATTGACTTACCTAAGGGAGGAGAAGAGCGGTGTTAGATGTAGAAAAGAGAAAAGGAATCATCGAGAACTTTAAGTTGCACGACGCGGATACCGGATCCCCGGAAGTCCAGATTGCCCTCCTGAGCGCCAGGATCGAGTATTTGACGGAGCACTTCAAGACCCATATGAAGGACCATCATTCCCGGCGGGGGCTTTTGAAGCTGGTCAGCCAGCGGCGCAGGCTTCTGGATTATGTGAAGAAAAAGGACGTTGAACGTTACAGAAACGTGATTCAGCGTCTCGGTCTCAGGAAGTAACCTGAGTGCAGGATGCACAGCGTCGATCAGGAGTAGGAAGTAAGGAGTAAGAAGCAGGCGCTTCATGTCTGCTCCCTACTGCCTACTGCCTACTCCGTTCATGCCGTGCATCGTCGATTAAAAAATGGAGAATCATTATGAGTAAATTATTCAGTACGGATTTTGCGGGAAGAAAGATCTCCCTCAAGACGGACTATGTCGCGGGGCAGGCGGACGGCGCAGTCCTGGCGACATACGGAGATACGGTGGTCCTGGTGACCGCCGTTTCATTGAAAACGGCGCGGGAGGGCGTCGATTTCCTGCCCCTGACCGTGGACTATCAGGAAATGACCTTCGCCGCCGGGAAGATCCCCGGCGGCTTTTTCAAGCGGGAAGGGCGCCCCAACGAAAAGGAGATCCTGACCTCGCGGATCATCGACCGCTCGATCCGGCCGCTGTTTCCAAAAAAATATTTTTACGAGACGCAGATCGTCGCCTCGGTCCTTTCCGTGGACAGCGAGAATGACTCGGATGTCGCGGCGATGCTTGCCGCGTCCGCCGCGCTTGAGATCTCGAATATCCCTTTCAAAGGCCCGATCGCCGGGGTCCGGGTCGGTCGCGTGGACGGCGCTTTCGTCTGCAACCCCCCGCAGGCGCTTCAGGAAAAAAGCGAACTCAGTCTTTTTCTGGTGGGGCGGAAGATCGTTCCCGGCACCGAGGGCAGACCTTACGATGTAAACCTCGTAATGCTGGAAGGCGAACTCAATGAAGTCGCCGAGGAGACCGTCGTCGAGGCGATCGCCTTCGGCCTGGAGGCGATGCGGCCGGTCATCGATCTTCAGGACAAGATGCGCCAGGAGACCGGCAAGGCCAAGCGGGTCATGGAAATCCCCGCCGTCGACGAAGCGCTTGTCGCCAAGGTCACGGAGCTGGCCCTGCCGGGGCTCAAAGAGGGTTACGGCATCGCGCAGAAGATGGAGCGCTATGCGACGCTGGATCAGGTTCGGAAAAGCGCGGTCCAGACGCTGACCGCGGATAACGCCTCCCTCAAGCCCAAGGTGCTCGAGATCATCGAGTCGCTGGAGAGAAAAATCCTCCGGGAGATGATCTTGCGTGAAAATAGACGGATCGACGGCCGCTCCAATACGGAGATCCGGCCGATCAGCTCGGAGGTGAGTCTGCTGCCCCGCGCCCACGGTTCGGCCCTGTTCAACCGGGGCGAGACGCAGGCCCTGGTGACCGTCACCCTGGGAACCGCCCATGACGAGCAGCGGATGGACTACATTTCCGGCGAGGAGAGGAGGTCTTTCCTTCTCCACTATAATTTCCCGCCGTTCAGCGTCGGCGAGGCCAAGCCTCTGCGGAGCCCCGGCAGGCGGGAAATCGGGCACGGCGTCCTGGCGAGGAGGGCGCTCCTTCCGGTACTGCCGCCCAACGATTCGTTCCCCTACACCGTTCGGATCGTTTCCGATATCCTGTCGTCCAACGGCTCTTCCTCGATGGCCACCGTCTGCGGCGGATGCCTCTCCCTGATGGATGCCGGGGTGCCGATCCGCGACACGGTCGCCGGGATTGCCATGGGTCTGCTTAAGGAAGGCGACCAGGTGGTGATCCTCTCCGATATCCTCGGGGACGAGGACCACGCCGGCGACATGGACTTCAAGGTCTGCGGCACGGAGAAGGGCGTGACCTCCATGCAGATGGACATCAAAATCGACAACCTCACCGGCGACATCCTGAAGAAGGCGTTGAGCCAGGCCCGCGAAGGGAGGCTCTTCATCATCGGCAAGTTGCGGGAAACCATCGCCCAGCCGCGTTCCGACATCTCCGTGTACGCGCCGCGGATCACCACCGTCAAGGTGAGACCGGACAAGGTGCGTGACGTGATCGGTTCCGGCGGCAAGAATATCCGCCAGATCGTGGCGGAGACGGGCGTCGAGATCAACGTGGAGGATGACGGTACGGTGACCATCGCCTCCAGCGACGCGGATGCCGCCGCGCGGGCCGTGGCCATGGTGAAATGGCTGACCGAAGAGGCCGAGGTCGGCAAGATCTACAAGGGTACGGTCAAGAAGATCGTCGATTTCGGCGCCTTCGTCGAGATCCTTCCGGGGACCGAGGGCCTACTGCACATTTCGCAGCTTGCCAAGGAGCGGGTGAACAAGGTCACCGACATCCTCCAGGAGGGGGACGAGGTGATGGTCAAGGTGCTGGAGATGGACAAGCAGGGAAAGATACGCCTGAGCCGGAAGGAAGCGCTGGGGGCCAATGGCAATCCCTAAGAGATGCGGTGCAGCGATCGATCTGGGGCGGCTTCGTAAAAAGCTCCAGAGGCAAGGCGCTGTGCAACGCAGCTTATCGGCTTTTTCCGGAGCCGTTTATGGTCAGTAAGACCATTCTGGAAAACGGCATCCGTGTCCTATCCGAGGAGATCGACCATGTCCGGTCGGTCTCCATCGGCGCCTGGGTGGAAGGCGGTTCCCGCCATGAAAACGGCCTCACCAACGGCGCCGCCCATTTCATCGAGCACATGCTCTTCAAGGGGACGCAAAGGCGGTCCGCCTTTGATATCGCCTCCGCCATCGATTCCGTCGGCGGCGTGATGAACGCCGCCACGGGCAAGGAAAACACCTCCTTTTACATTAAGATTCCCGATTACCACCTGGAGCTGGCCGTCGATCTGCTCGCCGATCTCTTTACGGGCTCACGCTTCGACGAGACGGAGATCCACCGGGAGAGGTCGGTGATCCTCCAGGAGATCCGGATGGTCGAAGACACCCCCGACGATTGGATCCACGACATTTTCGAGGGGGCGTTCTGGAAGGACCATCCTCTGGGACTGCCCGTGCTCGGGACCAAGGAGCGGGTCGAGGCCTTCGTTCGCGACGACCTGCTCCGTTTTTTTCAGACCCGCTACCGCGGGGATCGTCTCGTGATCGCCGCTGCCGGCCGTCTTGGGCACGATGTATTCGTGGAGCTGGTTCGACGTTCCTTCGGATCGCTGTCCGCCTCCTCCGCCGGCGGAAAGGATGCAGCCCCTGTGGCCAGGCCCGGAAGGTTCGTTCTGCAGAAGGATCTGGAGCAGGTCCATCTCATCATCGGCGCTCCGGCCCCTTCGGCGGTGAGCTCCGAGCGGCATGCGGCCATTCTTCTGAACGCCGTGCTGGGAGGGAGCATGAGTTCCTGGCTGTTTCAGGAGATCCGCGAGAAGAGGGGGCTTGCCTATGCGATCTATTCCTATCTCATCGCTTACATGGATGCGGGTCTGTTCGGCATCTACGTGGGGACCGGCAGCGGCAATGTCCGCGAGGTCCTGGGACTGGTCAGGGAGGGGATGGAGAGGTATCGCGCAGAGCGCCTGACGGAAACGGAGCTGCGGTCGGCCAAGGAGCTGATCAAGGGAAACTTCCTCCTCGGGATGGAAAGCACCGACAACCGGATGACGGGCCTGGCCAGGAACGAGATCTGCTTCGGCCGGGAGGTGACGCCGGAGGAGGTCATCGCCCGGATCGACGCGGTCGATGCGGAACAGATCTGCTGCCTGGCCGCGAAGATGTTCCGACCCGACGCCCTGACGGTCGCGGCGCTGGGTCCCGTGTCTGAAAAGGATTTAGGTTTTCAATAAACATGCCGATAATAGAAGAGATACAGGTGCCGATTGAGCGAATGCCGGGAACGGAGGATCTGCCGCTTCCCGGTTACATGACCGCTCAGGCGGCGGGCATGGATCTGCTGGCGGCGGTCGGAGAGGAAACGACGATTCCTCCAGGAGAGAGAGCGCTGATACCGACCGGCATCCGAGTGGCCATTCCCGAAGGGTATGAGGCCGAAGTTCGCCCCAGGAGCGGACTGGCGCTGCACCACGGCGTGACCCTGGTCAACACCCCCGGCACGATCGACGCGGATTATCGCGGTGAGGTGGGGGTCATCCTGATCAATCACGGTCAGGCACCTTTTGTTGTCCGGCGAGGGGACCGGATTGCCCAGATGGTGGTGCATCGGGTTTGTCGAGTGTGCTGGAATCCTTGCGGGGCCTTGATTCCAACGACAAGAGGCGACGGAGGCTTCGGCCACACCTAGGTTGCCGAAATATCCGCTTGCATAATCTTTTTTTTTGTATATAATATCGCCAAGTTTGCGTTTTGAAGTTATTCCGAAGTCGCTGGAGTGCCCGACAGATGAAGCTGGGAAGATATCTCATCGTCTTTGTTTCGCTCATGGCGGCCCTGATCACGTTTGGGGACAGGGGCCTCATCGACAATTATCGGATGGACGAAAAGCTGCTGGCTCTCAAGAGGACCAATCATGAAATCACCATTGAGAACATAGCGCTGAAGAAGAATATCATGCTGCTCAGAAACGACCTGTCCTATATAGAGATGATGGCGCGAAAAGAACTCGGTATGGTCAAGAAGGGGGATCTGGTTTACCGGCAGGCTCAATAGCGATTCGATCTCTGCCGGAGCAGATGCGGTCCATATTTCAAGACGGTGACCTCATGTTTGATATCAGGGACCTGTTTGCGAGCGAAAGACAACTTGCGGGGCTGGACATCGGTTCGAGCAATATCAAGCTTGCGGAGATACAGGACACTTCCAAAGGCCGGACCCTCACCCGCTTTTCCCAAATGCCCCTGACGGAAGGGGTGATCGTCGACGGCGTGGTGGTCGAGCCGGAAGCCTTGACCGCAACGATCAAGGAACTCCACAAAAAATCAGGCTGCAGGCGACGCAAGGTCATCACCTCCATCTCCGGTCACGCCGTGATCGTAAAGAAGTTGACTTTCCCCCACATGGGCGAGACCGAGTTGGTCGAGCTCATCCGTGATGAGGCTGAGAAATATCTGCCTTTCGAGGATGCGGCCTTGGTCGATTTCGACTGCCAGATCCTCGGCGACCATCCCTATAACGCCAGTCAGATGGAGGTTCTGCTCGTCGCTGCCAAGAAGGAGATCATCGGGGGCTATACCCGGGCGATTGAGGCGGCGGGCTTGATCCCGGTGATCATCGACGTCGATTCTTTTGCCCTCGAGACCCTGTATGAGGAAAATTACGAATTTGAGCAGGACGATGTCGCGGTCCTGGTCAACATCGGAGCGAGCATCACCAACCTCAACGCGATAAAAGGGGGGGGATCGATCTTCACCCGGGACTTCACCCTGGGCGGAAATGCGGTCACCCGGGCGATCTCCGAAAATATGCACCTCTCGCTGGAAGAGGCGGAAAAGGCCAAGGTCGACGGCATCGGCGAGGACGAGGCGGCCCGGAAACAATTCAGGGACGGACTGATCGTATATGCCGATCCGATCTGCTCCGAAATCGAGCGCTCGGTCGACTACTTTCGGGCCAGTTTCAGCGTGGAGAACATCAAGCATGTTCTTCTTTCCGGCGGCGGGGCCATGATCCCCGGCATAGCGGCCAGCCTGGGCCAACGTCTGGGGGTTGAAACCGAGATGATCAATCCCTTTAAGAAGATCCACCTCAAGGGCGATCTGATGGACAAGGAGGCAGCGGTCCGTCTGGGTCCCATTGCCGCCGTCGGTGTGGGGCTGGCCCTGCGGCGGCCCGGTGACAAATCATGACGGATGACTTTTAGCGAGAGAAGCCATGATCAGGATCAATCTTCTGCCGTATCGGGAAATGGAGAAGAAGGGGACCTTCCTGCGCGGGATTTTTCTGCTGGCGGGCTCGTTCGCGCTCTTCCTCCTGATCCTCTTCTTTGTGTATCTCTATATCGATCTGAGCAGCGGCAATCTCGAAAAGGACATCAAGGAGGCGGAGGCCAAGCTGATCGTCCTGAACAAGAAGGTCGGGGATCTGGAGGGCTTCAAGAGGGATAAGGGGGAGCTGGAGCAGAAGCTCGCCGTCATCAAATCCCTCAACGCCAACCGGCTTTTCCCTGTGCAGGTATTGGATAAACTCTATGAGCTGATTCCTGTAAAAGACATGTCGCTGGAAAAATTCACCCAGGCGGGAAATGACCTCCGCATCGAGGGCATGGCCAGGAACAACGATGTGGTGGCCCTTTTCATGAAAAATCTTGAAAAGGCCGAATTTATCCAGAATGTCGATCTGCTGGGGACGATGGAAAAAGAGATTTCCGGCGTCAAGGTCCAGCAATTCATCTTGGCGTGCGCTCTCAAAAAGGGATTGTGAACCATGGCCATAGGTGTGGATGATCTGAAAAAGCTCTCTCCCAAAGTCAAGGCGCTGATCGTCTGCCTTCTCTATCTCCTGCTGGCCTACCTCTATTTCATGTTTTACCTGCAAGGCGCCCTTGAGAAGCACGGCGGCCTCAGCGCCAAACTGACGGAGCTTCGGCAGCAGATGACGCAGAAGGAAAAGGCGGTGGCCGAGCTCGACAAATACAAGCGCGAGGTCGGCGTCCTGAAGGAGTCTTTCGGTCAGGCGGTGATGATGCTTCCCAACCAGAAGGAGATCCCGGACCTGCTTTTGGCGGTGACCAACGCCGGAAGGAACGCCGGTGTGGACTTCCTCCTGTTCGAACCGAAGCTGCAGGAAAAGCCCCCCTCTCCCGGGAATCCGGCGGCCCCCGGTGCCAAACCGGCCGATGGCAAGGCACAGCCGCAAAAGCCGGCAGAGCAGGAAAAATTTTATCAGGACATCCTGATTAAGGTGCAGCTGGCGGGCGGTTTCCACAACACGTTGTCCTTCTTCGAGCAGGTGGCCCGCTTGCCGCGAATCGTCAATATCGAGGATATCAGCATGGGGATGGTGGATCCCAAGGATACGAAGGCAAAGGGCCGTGTCTTGAAAACCGCCTGCACGGTGAAAACGTACATGTTTGTGGGCAAGAAATGAAAAGACGGCAGCTCATTTTGGGTTTGGCGGTGGGGCTCCTGACGCTTTGGCTCGCAGGCGGCACCGACACGGGCTCGTGCCGGGCCGCAGAGGTGAAAGCCCCTCCCGCGGCGGCCAAGGCCGCCGCCAAAGAACCGGCATCAGGGGCGATTCCGCGGGTGACTGCCCCGGCGGTACCCCGGGCCGATAGTCAGCGTACGGTCGGGAAACCGGATCCGTTTCGCCCCTTTATCGAGGCGAATATCGAACCGAGAGCCAGGGCGCAGGGGAAGGCGGAGGCGGGAAAGGTCCGTCCCCTCTCCCCGCTCCAGCAAAAGGAGATCGGTCAGTTCCGCCTCGTGGGGATCGCGGGCGACGACAAGAAACGCACAGCGGTCGTGGAGGACCGCGTAGCGAAAAAGTTCTATCCCCTGCAGGTGGGGACCTATATCGGTCTGAACGAAGGACGGGTGACGGAGATCCTTTCCGACCGCGTAATCGTGGTAGAGCAGATCGAGGAGCAGGAGAAAAAAACCAAAAAGACACAGACCAGACGCATCGTCGTGATGCTTCACAAGGAGGAATAAGAGAGGAGACCATGAAACGGCCAAGACGATGGAGATGGCTTATCGTTGTAGCGGTGATCATGACAACGCTCCCCCCGGCATGGGGTGCGCCGGCCGCGCCACCGGATGCAGCCGCGCAGGCGGTCAATTCGGGATACCTGGAAAACGTCACCTTCGAGAGGCTGCCCGGGAAGGAGCGTGTGACTCTGGCGGTGTCGAAGCAATCCGGCGTGACGGTTGAAAATCAATCGGGAAACGCGCTGCTGGTCCGTCTGGAGAACCTCTTTGCCCCGGAGGGGCTGCGCCGCCCTCTGGAGGACCCGTCCCTTGCCAATGTGATCCGGGTGACGCCTGTGCAGAAGGCGGAGGGGGGCCGCTCCTGGGTCCTGGCGATGATCGAGCTCAGGCAGAAGGTGCCTTACAACGTCCGGCAGGAAGGGATGAATGTCCTGATCGATTTCAACGTGACCTCTCTGGCATCGGCCGCGGCAGTCGAGCCGGCCAGGCCGCTCCCGCCCCTGCAGCCGCCCGCGGTGCGGCTGACACCGCCGGTTGCACAGGCAGCGCCGCCGGCCAAGGCAGAGGTGAAGGACGCGGCAAAGGAAAAGAAGGCATCCCCCGGCAGGATCTCGATCGATGTGCAGGATGCCCGCATCGACGGGCTGTTCCGTCTCCTGTCCGAGCAGGGGAACGTCAACATCGTCGCGGGGGAGGACGTCATCAAGATCAAGGACGACAAATTCAGGACAGTGACCCTGACGATGAAGAACGTCCCCTGGGAAGAGGCCCTCGACGCGATCCTCGCCATCCATAGTTTATACAAGGTGGAGAACAACAACATCGTCATGGTGATGACGCAGGACAGCTTCGCCAAACTGAAGAAGGCCGAAGAGGACCTGGCAAGGCGCAATCAGATGGAGCTGGACCGCGAGCCGCTCCTCACGCGCATCGTGCCGATCCGCTATCGCATGCTGAAATATGCGGCCGCCTCGACAAAAGAAGAGAAGAAGGTGGATTTCAAAAAGGACATCCTCCTGGGCGGCTCCGGCGGGGATACCGCCAGGCAGGACACCCTGCCGGGGGCAAAGCCCGTGGACGGGACCGCGCCGCTGTCGGCCGCCAATCTTCAGCAGGCCGCCAGACTCTTTTCCGCCTCCAGCGCACCCGCCGGAGCGGCCGCCGCCAAGGCCGGTGAGGACAAGAAGATCGAGGATACCTACTTCATCCAGTATCTCCAGAATTTCCTCAGCCGCGATGCGGAGGGCAAACGGAGGGGCTGGATCGCCGCCGACGCGGATACGAACAGCGTGATCATCACGGCCATCAAACGCGATATGGACGTCATCCTGGATATGATCGCCAAGACCGATGTCCCCACCGATCAGGTCTTGATCAAGGCCAATATCATCGAAACCTCCAAAGAGATGGCACGGACCGTGGGCATTCAATGGGGCGGCGTCCTGGGCCGGAACCTGGGCGGCCAGAACCTGTTCGTGGCGCCCGGCGGTTCCAAAGGGAGCGCCACTCCCCCGGGCAATGTCCTGACCGGAGGCTACACCCCGGCCTACGGACCGGGGATGAGCGGACAGGGATACGGCGTGAACTTTCCCGCCAGCCCCAACTACGGGAATCCCGCCGCCCTGGGCCTTATCTTCGGAACGATCGGCGGTAATGTCCTGGAGCTCCAACTGAGCGCGCTGCAGAAGGAAGGTAAACTGAATATCCTCTCCAGCCCCTCTCTGCTGACGCTGGACAACCAGACGGCCTCCACGGAAAACGGGAACGAGGTTCCCTATATCACCCCGCCGACCGCGGATTCCCCGGCGACCGTCACGTGGAAGAAGATCGTTCTGAGGCTGGAGATCACCCCTCATGTGATCGACAAGAAGAACATCAAGATGACGATCGGGGTGAAGAAGGACGAACTGGATGTAACGAGCATCCTGTGCGTGGTCATCTCCGGGTATCGGCAATGCCCCATTTTCGTGAAAGAGACCAGGACGGATCTGGTCGTGTCCGACGGCGAGACCATCGTCATCTCCGGGCTCACCAAGCAGACGGAGACGGGCGGCGAATCCGGGGTGCCCTGGCTCAAGGACATCCCCGGGCTGGGCTGGCTCTTCAAGGGCGATGAAAGCAGCAAGAAGATGGAAGAAGTCCTCATCTTCATCACCCCCAGCCTCATCAAGTCTCAGGAGATCTCTGAGATTCAGACCGAGACGTGAGGACCATGGCCGAACCGTTTTCCTTTCAACAAAGGATGGAAACACCTATCATGGATCAGGCGGCGAGCAAGGAGAGAGGCATGATGAAATACCTGGTCAGATGTATTACCACCGTCTTTTTGGCGGCAATGCTGGGGGGTCTTGCGGGCTGCGCCACGGCGAATTACACCAAAGGGATGAAACACTATCAGCCAAAGGATACCGCCGCGGCCGTGCGCGACCTGAAGCCGCTCGCCGAGCAGGGCGATCCCGAGGCCCAGTTCAACCTGAGCTCCCTGTACTACCAGGGCCTGGGGGTGCCGCAGGATTACCGGGAGGCGGTCCTCTGGATGCGCAAATCCGCCGACCAGGGGCACGTCTTCGCCCAGACCACGCTGGGAAGCCTCTATGCCGAAGGGCTGCACAAGGTGATCGAGAAGGACCTCTCCCAGGCGCTCATGTGGTACATCCTCGCCGCCGGCCAGGGGGATATGGAGGCCGTGCAGCTCAGGGACACGATCGCCGGAACGATGACCCCGACCCAGATCGCCGAGGCGCAGAGGATGGCCCGGGAATTCAGGCCGCAGGATGTCTACACGCGTTCGCTCAAGGAATTCAAGTCCCTCGGCGAAAAGGGGGATGCGGCCGCCCAGTTCAAGGTCGGATTGATGTACTACTTCGGTCAGGGGGTCCCGCGCGATTACCGCCAGTCCTTGGACTGGTTCAACAAGGCCGCCCTGCAGGGCCATCCCCAGGCCCTTTACAATGCGGGCTACATGCACGAAAAGGGGGAAGGAACCCCGCAGGACTATGCGGAGTCGGTCAGGTATTACCGCCTGGCCGCGGAACGGGGGAATCAACCGGCCCAGTACACCCTCGGCTACATGTACGAAAAAGGGCTGGGCGCGGCCAGAGACGAGGTCCAGGCCTTGATGTGGTACAGCCTGGCGGCGGTCCATAGGGAAACCAGGGCCAAGGCGGCGCGGGACCGGATCACCGTCTGGATGACCCCCGCTCAGGTCGCCGAGGCCCATCGTCTGGCGCGGGAATTCAAGATCGTCGGCAGATGAGCCGGCCGGGTGCGCCGGAGCCCCGTCACCCAAAGGCACGGTGACGTCAGGGAAGGGACAGGGGGTTTGGGAAGGAGAATGAGCAATGGGTAAGTATCGTCGCGTCTCTAAACTGTTTCTGCTGGGCCTGCTGCTCTTGGCCTTTGGATGCAGCGGAGGCTCCGATCCGATGGGAACAGGGACCATCCAGTTCGTCCAGGAATACTCTACGCAGGTCGGGACCGGCTCACCCGGCACGGTCATCACCATCACCAAGGCGGAGGTCGAACCGAACGGCAGCCTGACCCTGACGGTCTGGGTGAGCAATTTTACCAGCGATGGAAAGCTCATTCCGGTCGTGGGCGAAAAGGTCTCCTTCTGGCTCGATTCGCCGGGAAACGGCGCCAGCCTCTCCGTCCTGAACGACCGGACCGCCAGCAACGGCCAGGCCCGGGTGATCTATGCGGCGGGAAACAACCTCTTTACGGACGTGGTCCGGGCCCAGACCGGCGCCGGCGCCACTGCTTCGATAACGATTACCAAGACCGGCACCACCACCCGCGGCCCGGTCGTCGCCCTGACTCCCCCGGGCCCGGCCACGGTGGCCCCCCTGGGATTCCTCACGATCACGGCCACGGTGACCGACAACGGCAAGGTCCTCCAGGGCGAGCGGGTCACCTTTGCCCTGCTCACCGCCAACGGGGCCACCCTTACGGTCCTGAGCGGCCTTTCCAACAGCAGCGGCCAGGTGACCACCGTGTATCAGTCGGGGAACAACAACGCCCAGGACGTGGTCCAGGCTTCCCTGAGCAACGGGGCCAAGGCCCAGCTCGTGATCAACAAGGACGGCGTGGCTCCGGGAAGGTCGATCACCCTGGCCGCGACCCCCAGCAGCGTGACGCCGGGGCAGTACTCGGTCATCACCGCCACGGTGAAGGACTCCGGCGACAATGTGGTCAGCGGCGCGCTGGTGCGCTTCAGTATGTCGACCTCCAACGGGTCGCTCAGCCGCAGCGAGCTCGAGACCGACGGGAGCGGAGTCGCCACGATCATCTACCAGGCCGGCGGGGACACCTTCGAGTCGGACATCATCCAGGCCACGACCGAGGGCGCCTTTACCTCGCTCGTCATCACCAAGACCGGCAACGCCGTGGGGTACACGGCGACGCTGGTCGGGGACCCGAATCAGTTTACGAACACCGCCGCAACTGCCGGCACCGTGAATTCTAAACTGACGGCGACGGTGAAAGACAGCAAGGGCCTGGCGGCCCCGGGTCTGCGCGTGCGGATCAACGCCCCGTCGTGGGGCGCAACCGCAGGCACCGTGACCCCCACCAATGCCCTGACGGGTGTCGACGGCACAGCGACCTTCAGCATGAGCCAGGACATCGTCGGAGTGGGGACGATCATCGTGACCGGCTATGTGGATGTCAATGACAACAGCAGCCAGGATCCGACGGACCCGACAATGGCCGCGGTCATCCGGATCATCAAGGAGTAAGAAAGGAGCCGAAGCGGCAGGAAAGATCCACGATACGGGCACCTAGGTGAGGCGATCTGCCTTTGTCCGGAAAAGAGAAGACACCGTTCGCGGCCTGAGGCCCCCTCCTTAAGGAAGGAGGGGGCCGGGACGGCGGCGAAAGATCCTGCCGCGCAGGATGGGAAAGGCTGAAGACCTCATCATCAAGGACGATGTGGACACATAAAAAACGGATCTTTTGATCCGCAGCAAAAGGCAGGGCCTTTGGGGCTTTCTGCCTTTTTTTCTTTCTTGACAGGCTCTCGGAGCGTGTGTTAGCGTTCTTGCCGTCTGCGGCCGACCGGGACGGGTTTGCAAACCCCTTGAAATTACGGTGGATTATGGGTGATCCGACACTTCAGTCACGGCAGGCGTTCCTGAAGGAGGCAGAGGCGCTTCTTGAAAAGGGCGATTGGGCGGCAGCCCTCGCTCTGGCAACTCTGCGGCTCGAAGTGCTGCCCGGAGATCCGGATGCCCGCATGGTGAGCTGCCGCAGCCATCTGCTGGCCGGAAGGCCGGAGGAGGCAAGGGAGCTCCTCTCCGGGATGGAGGAGCTCCTCACAGGCATCGCGCGGCTTTACAGGGGGGCAGGGGAGCTCTTTGCCGACAAAGGGATGCCGGAGGAGGCGCGGACCTGTTATCATAAATTCATCTCGCTGAACCCCGACGATCCGGCGGTGATCGAGCTCACCGCGCGGCTCAGGCAGCTCCCGGGGACGCAGGGAACAACGGCTGAGGAGGACGCGGCCCAGGTCCCCGAGGATTTTCAGACCGTGACCCTGGCGGAACTCTATATCCGGCAGGGCCATCTCCAGATGGCCAAGGAGGTCCTGGAGGCGGTGCTTGGCAGGGACCCGCAGCATAAGGAGGCGGCAGCCAGGCTCCGGGAGGTGATGGAGCGGCTCAAGGCAGAGCCGGCCATCGCCGAGCTTTCCCGCTGGCTGGGCAATATCGGCAGGTTGCGCGGCGATGCGGCATGATCCTTCGCCCTATCCGGAGCGGCTCGGTCGCCTGAGGCAGGGAATGGCCGGCAAGGACGCCCTGCTCGTGGTGCACGAAAAGAATATCCGCTACCTGACCGGGTTCACCGGCTCCGACGGGGCCCTGCTGGCAGGTGCCGACTGGGTTGTCCTGCTGGTCGACGGGCGGTACGTGACCCAGGCGCGCACGGAGGCCGCGGGGATCGAGCTCTTTGAGGTCCGCAACCGCGTCGACGGGATCGTAACCGTGGCCGAGGGGTGGGCGGTGGAGGCGATCGGTTTCGAATCCCCGTCCCTGTGCGTGGAGGAGTACCTCCGGCTGCAGGAAAGACTCCCGACCGTGGCGCTGCGGCCCCTGTACGAAGAGCTCCGGCTGCTCAGGGCCGTGAAGAGCGAGGAGGAGATCGCCCGGATCCGGAAGGCGGCCGGGATCGGCGCCGAGGCCCTGGCCGCGGTCCAAGGGATGATCCGGCCGGGAGTCCGGGAGAGGGAAATCGCCATCGAGCTTGAATACCGGATGCGGCTGGCCGGCGCGGAGCGGGCCGCCTTCGAGACGATCGTGGCCGCGGGGGCCAATGCGGCCCTTCCCCACGCGACCCCGGGGTCCCGCAAGATCGCAGAGGGGGACTGCGTCACGATCGACTGCGGCGCGGTATGGGACGGCTACTGCTCGGATGAGACCTGCACCTATATCGTGGGGCAGGCCTCGGACCGGCAGAAAGAGGTGTACGGGCTGGTGAGGGAGGCCCATGACCGGACGATCCGGGCGATCCGGGCAGGGATCTCCTGCGGGGCGGTCGACCGCGTCGCCAGAGGGTTTCTTGAAGAGTCCGGACTGGGATCGCGGTTTTCCCACGGGACCGGTCATGGGGTGGGTCTGGATGTCCATGAGGCGCCTCGCCTGGCCGCGGGACGGGAGGAGATCCTCTGCGCCGGAATGGTGGTGACCATCGAGCCCGGGGTCTATCTCCCGGGGCTGTGGGGTGTCCGGATCGAGGATACGGTGGTGGTGACTGAGGAAGGCTGCGAGATCTTGACGCGGACCTCAAAAGAGCTGACCATCCTTTAATTCAGGTTTCACTATTTGAACAGGGTGTCCCATTATGAAATTGTTTCCGGAAGATCTGCTGTACAGTCAGGAACACATCTGGATCAGGGTGGAGGGGAATCTCGCCACCATCGGGATCACCGACCATGCCCAGGAGAAGCTGGGGGAGATCATCTCGCTCGATCTTCCCGAGGACAATTCCTCCGTGGAGAGGGACGAACCCTTCGGCAGGATCGAATCGGCCAAAGCGGCGATCGAACTCATCTCGCCGGTCAGCGGGACGGTCATCAACGTCAACGAGGATATCACGGACGACATCGGGATCATCAACAGCGATCCTCACGATACCGGCTGGATGATCGTGGTGGAGCTGGAAAATCCGGAGGAACTGGACGATCTGCTGGACACGGGCGAATATCAGGAATTCGTCACCCGGGAAGAAGAGATCGGCTGAGCCATGGACATTCGGACCCTGATCAAAGAAGAGGTCCTCTCCCAAAGGGCCTATCCGGTGGAGGTCACTCCGTGCAGAGTCAAGCTCGATGCCAATGAAAATCCCCTGGCCATCCCCCCCCAACTCAGAGAAGGATTCAGCCGGGCCCTGGCCGCCATCGATCTGAACCGTTATCCAGAGGCGGGATCCGTGGCGCTCACCTCCCGGTTCGCAACCGCACTGGGCGTCAAGGCGGATCAGGTGATGATCGGCAACGGATCGGACGAGCTCATCCAGATCCTCTGCACGGCCCTGGCGCGCCCCGGGGCGGAAGTGTTGATCCCTCATCCCACCTTTGCGATGTACCGGATCTCCGCCCTCAACTGCGGCCTTGGGGTCGCCACGGTCCCCCTGGATCAGGGATTCGATCTGGATCTTCCCGCGATAGAAAAGAGGATGGCGGCGCACCCTCCGGCCCTCACCTTTCTGGCCTGGCCCAACAATCCCACAGGCAACTGCTTCAGTCGCGAACGGATCGAGGCGATTTTGAAGGTCTCCTCCGGTATCGTCGTTGTGGACGAGGCCTATTTCCATTTTTCGGAAAAGACGTTTCTTAACGACTTCGGCCGATACGAGAACCTCGTCATCCTTCGGACCCTCTCCAAGGTGGGGCTGGCGGCGATGCGGATCGGCCTGCTGATCGGCCCCTCCGGGCTGGTCCATGAGCTCCACAAGGTGAGGCTCCCCTATAATCTCAATGCCCTGTCGCAGGCGGCCGCCGGCTTCTATCTCGATCATGAGGAGGCGTTTCTCGAGCAGGCGGCCCGGATACGGCTGTGGCGCAAAGGGCTTTTTTCCGCCCTGGAGGCGCTGCCGGGCATCCGCCCCCGGCCGACCGATGCGAATTTTATTTTTTTTAGTTGCGATTTTGATACGGATCGCGTATATAGGCACCTCATGCAGAGAGGGATCCTGATCAAGAATTTCAACGGACCCGGAGCGCTGCAGGGCTGCATGCGGGTTACGGTGGGAACCCCCGAAGAAAACCGGGAATTTTTGGAAGTGCTCAAGGACGTCATAACGAAGTAAGGAGCGTGGTCCAACCATAGGCAACAACCAAGGGTAGTCTACGGCACGAAACCTAAAGTGTGACGCCGTACTGCCCTTTTTTTGCGTCCATTTTTCATTTTTTCAAATATTTCAAATAGATGAAAACGAAAGGGAGGAGAATTTGGAAGTAAAAGTATTTGACAACGATGTGGAAAAGGCCTTGAAGATCCTCAAGAACAAGCTCTCCAAGAGCGGCCTTTTCAAGGAGCTCAAACTGCGCAGGGCCTACGAGAAGCCCTCGGTGAAGAAGAAGAGGAAGACCATCGAGGCGCGCCGGAGACTGGCCAAGACCCTGCGGCGCAAGGTCTCCTAAACAGGTTTACCCAAGGCTGAAGGGCCCGCGATCGCCTGGATCATAGGTCTGCGGACGGTGACCCGTGACCGGCGTGGAGGTGCAGGGGATGGATGAAAGAAACCAGTTTGTCGTCGACTCTCTGTCGATAGAAGAATCCTGGCGTATCTTCCGGATCATGGCCGAATTTGTCGAGGCGATCGAAACCCTCTCCAAGATCAAGCACGCGGTCAGCATCTTCGGTTCGGCCAGGACCAAGCCGGATGATCCCTATTACCAGAAAGCGGAGCTCCTGGCCCGTCTTCTGGCCGAAAGGGGCTTCGGCGTCATCACGGGCGGCGGTCCCGGGATCATGGAGGCGGCCAACAAGGGGGCCGCGGAAGTCGGCGGCCGGTCCGTGGGGATGAACATCCGGCTGCCCTTCGAGCAGAAGCCGAACCATTACGCGAATGTCAGCATCGACTACAAGTATTTTTTCACCCGCAAGGTGATGTTCGTCAAGTATGCCATGGCCTATGTGGTCCTGCCCGGCGGCTTCGGGACCCTGGACGAGCTCTTCGAGGCCCTCACCCTGATCCAGACCAAAAGGATCAAGGCCTTTCCCGTCATCCTGATGGGGAGCGAATACTGGGGAGGGCTTATCGACTGGCTGAAAAAGACGGCGCTCCACGACAAAAAGATCTCTCCGGCGGACATGGAACTCTTTCAGATCATCGACGATCCCGAAGAGGCCGTGAAGCACATCCAGAAATACGTCATCCTGTAAGGGTGGAGCGGCGTTCGCTGCGGGATAAGGGCAGATGGCGCGTCAAAGCGAAGATACGGGGCGGGAGGCCTCCTTGGATAAGGTCCTTGCGGAGCTGAAACAGGGGAAGACCTCTCCCTGCTATCTGCTGTGCGGGGATGAGGAGTTCCTCATCCATGACGCCCTCGAGAAGATCACGGCCGCGCTGATCCCCGACCGCCGGGACCGGGAGCTCAACCTCTTTACGACCGACGGCGAACACGAAGATATCAACTCTCTGTGCGAAACCCTCATCACCCCCCCTCTCCTTTCCGGACGCAAGGTGGTCGTTGTCCGCGACACCCGGCTTTTCCAGTCCCGGAATATCCTCATGCCGCTGATCGGCAGGATTCGGGAACGCCTCGAGCAGGATCCCGACCGGGCCGCTGCGGATTTCATCCATTTTCTGCAGGTGACGGGTCTGCAGCTGGACGACCTAAGGGACGGCGGCTGGCGGCGGATCGACGATGAGACCTGGCGCAGGATCGTCCCGGACGACGCAGGCCAGGCGAGGGAGGCCTGGCTTCCCAAGGCCGTAGATCTCTGCGTCAGCCGAGGCATCGCACCGGCCAAGGAAAGGCCGGAAGAGGGGGACCGCCTCGATCAGATACTCGCCGGCACTATGGCGGAGGGGAACTGCCTGATCTTGACCGCCGAGACGGTGGACCGCAGAAAAAGGCTTTTCAAGACGGTCCTGGCGAAGGGAAGGATCCTGTCGTTTACCAGGATCAAGGGGGAAGCGAGACAGCAGCATGCCCTCCAGGAGATGGCCGCGGAAAGGCTCGGCCGGGAGGGGAAAAGGCTCTCCAGCGCGGCCTGGTCCCTCCTTGGCCAGAAGACCGGGTTCGACCTCAGGGAGTCCCTGGGGGCGATCGAGAAACTGATCACCTATGTCGGGGAACGTCCCCGGATCGAGGCGGAGGATGTTGAGGCGGTCATCGGCAGGACCAAAGAGGATACGGTCTTTGAGCTGACCGGTGCCCTGTCCGGTAGGAAGCTGGTCCCTGCCCTCACGACCCTGCGCGAGCTCCTGGACCAGGGCGTCCATCCCCTGATGATCATGACGATGATCGTCAGGGAAATCCGCTTGCTGTTTCATGCCAAATGCCTGCTCGCCTCGGGAAGGCTGGGGGCGTTTCAGCCGAACATGGACTATGGTCGGTTTCAAAAGGCGATCCTCCCCGCCCTCAAAGGGCTGACTCCCGAAGGGGAAGAGCCGGTCGCCCTTGTTGCCCAGCACCCCTTTGTGATCTATCAGGCCCTGAAGAACGCGGAGCGCTTCACGCAGAAGGAATTGACCGGTTATCTGGAGCTCTTGGTCCGGACGGATCTGGCGCTCAAGTCGGCCGGCCAGGACCCCCGTCTTCTCCTGGAGAAGGTCTTGATCGCGGTCTGCGGCCGCTGATCAAAGGTGGGCCCTGCCCGGTTTTATGTTCGTTAAGACCTGTACCCGCCCTCGGGCCTTCACTAAAAAACGTGTCGATCAACCGGGTGATCCCTTTATCCGGAATATCTTTTTCATGAACGGTTTTCAAAAAATATTCCCCAGCAGCCCCAATACCCGGAAACCACCGATGGCGACCGCTGGCTCGAGGATCGTCCCTGCGGTTGTTTCAATCCGGCAACATACCGTCGTTATGAGAAAATCTCCTTGACATTCTGCGGTTGCGTCCGTATCCTCAGCCTCCGCAAAACAAATTCCCATGAAAAATTCCAAAGGTTGCGGGGAGGTAACCCGGTTGTCTGCTAAAGTTCCCGGGGGAGATACCGATATCTGTCTAAAGGAGGTGCCGTATGGATTTTGCAGGTAAAACACGATGGTTCTGCCGGCTCATCGTTTTAACGACAGCCCTCTTTGCCCTTCCTGCCCAGGCAAGGGAGCTCCGGATCGGTGTGATCAGCGATAAACCCGTCGAGGTGATAGAGAACTACAACCCGCTGGTGCGGCATCTGGTAGGCAAGCTCAGCGGGCTGGGTATCACCGGGGGAAGGGTGATCGCTGCAAAGGGTATCCCGGAGATGGTCCAGCAGGCAAAAAAAGGGGAGATAGATGTCCTTATTGAAAGCGCATTCGCCACGGTGACCCTCAGACAAGAAGCCGGGATGCTCCCCCGGCTCCTTGTCTGGAAAAAGGGGGTGAAGCATTACACGACACTGTTCTTTGTCCGCAAGGAGAGCCCGATACGGAATCTGAAGGACCTGACCGGAAAGATCATCGCGTTCGAGAGCCCGAACTCGACCTCCGCCTATCTGATCCCCAAAGCGGAATTGAGGCTCGCAGGGCTCACCGTGCTTCCGCTGGAGGGCGGGATCCGCGACAGCGCCGTCAATTACGTTTTTGCGGGAAGGGACATCAATCAGACCTTCCAGGTCATACAAAAAAAGGCGGATGCGGGCGCGTTCAGCTCCAATGACTGGGATGAAATCCCGGAGAAGATGCGTTCGGAATTGACCCTCATCCACAGAACCAGACCGATCATCCGGTATATCGCCTCCTTCCACCCCTCCCTGCCGGAGGCGGTGCGCGATTCCCTGATCCAGCAGTTCGTGCAGATGGACAAGGAGCCCGAGGGGGCCAAGGCGCTGCAGTCGGCCTCCCGGATCAGCAGGATCGAACGGCTGACGGACGAGGATCTCAAATCCCTGGATCATGTGAAAATCCTCATGAAGGCCATTGACTGATGCGCAGCAAACTCAGCCTGAGGAAAAAATACTCCCTGTGGCTCAGCTTGGTGAGCCTGGCCATCCTCATCCTGGTCATCCTGTCGGTCCTTGCCGTCCTCTGGAAGGGAGCCGATACGCTGAAACGTACGCTCAAAAAGGAAACGCGGGAGACCATCGAAAACACTCAGCTGACCACCATGCGCAATCTGTCGGAATATGTCCGGCTGCACCTGGCACCGTTCTTGTATCGGATGGACATCGAAGAGACCAACAAACTCATCCGCAATCTGAGAAAGGGGATGCAGATCCGTTCCTTCCGGGTCGCCGATGCCTCGGGCAAGGTCCTGACCGACGGTATGAAGGAAAACCCCTCCTTTGGGATGGTCCTGCCTCTTTCCGAGCAGGCACTCAAGAGGGAGGGCGTTCTCATAGAAACGACGCCGGAGGGGTTCCGGGCGACCTTCTGGATCGGGATGGAAGGGTATACGATCGGTTATGGGGAGATCATTTTTTCCGGTGAACCTCTGCAGAAAGTCATCGCGCAGCAGGAGGAGGCGGTGGTGTCGATCTGGCAGGGGTATACCGAAACATTCCTGACGATCACCGTGGTCGGGGTTCTGTGCATCGCCTTTATCACGGTTGCCTTCAGCGTCGTTTTCTCAAAAACGTTTTCCGGACCTCTTGTGAGGCTCCGCGATGCGACCACGAGGATCGCCCAGGGCGATCTCAGGCACCGCGTGGAGGTCGCATCCGATGACGAGATCGGCGAGCTTGCCGGTTCGTTCAACCGGATGGTGGATGAGTTACAGAAGCGGACGGAGGAACTGGGAGAGACCAACAGGGCGCTGGAGGATGAGATCCAGGAGCGGGCGCTGATCGGGAAGGTGCTGGAGGAGGAGAAGGAGAGGCTTGCCGTGACGCTCCACAGCATCGGCGACGGGGTGATCGCCACCGATATCGAAGGCAGGGTGATGCTGATGAATCCTGCGGCGGAAAAGCTCACCGGTTTCGGGCAGTCAGAGGCTTTGGGAAAACCGATCAGAGATGTCTTCCGGATCTATGACGAAGAGACCGACCAGCCTCTGGAGGATCCGGTGGCCGTTGTCCTCAGATCGGGCCGGGATGTCGAATCTCCAGGGAACAGGAAGTTCGTCGACAAGTCGGGGATCCAGTTGACCATCGCCCACAGCTGCGCACCGATACGAAATACCGAAGAGGGGATCATCGGTACGGTGCTGGTCTTCAGGGATAGGACGGAGCGGCGGATGTTGGAGAAGGAGCTGCTGAAGGCACAGAAGCTCGAATCCGTCGGTGTCCTCGCCGGCGGCATCGCCCATGACTTCAATAATCTGCTCACCGGGATCCTCGGCAATATCAGCCTGGCGAAATTATACGCGGCGGAGGGGAGCGGTTCCGAATTGCTTGAAGAGGCGGAAAAGGCAACCCTTCGCGCCACGGAGTTGACCAAGCAGTTGCTCACCTTTTCCAAGGGCGGTGCGCCGGTAAAGAAAGCGGTTTCTATCAGCGAGATGATCGTGGATTCCTGCCAGTTCGTCCTTAGGGGCTCGAATGTGAAATGCGAGTTCTCTTTATCTGCGGAACTCTGGCCTGCCGAAGCCGATGAAGGGCAGATCAATCAGGTCCTCCATAATCTGATTATGAATGCGGATCAGTCGATGCCGGAAGGGGGCATCATCGGCCTGAGCGCCGAGAACATCGTTGTGGGTCCGGAGAACAGATTGCCGCTGAAAGCGGGCAGATATATCAAGCTCCGGATCAAAGACGAGGGGGTCGGAATCCTCAAGGAACACCTCCCGAAAATTTTTGATCCTTACTTTACGACCAAGGAGAAGGGGGAAGGGCTCGGTCTAGCAACCACATACTCGATCGTAAAGAACCATCACGGACATATCTCGGCTGAATCAGCGGTGGGGATCGGCACGGCCTTTACCCTGTACCTGCCTGCGTCGGAAGGATCGGTTTCGGCGGGGAAAAACAGGGAGGAACAGGTCCTGACAGGCAAGGGGTGCATCCTGGTCATGGACGATGATCCGGTCATCCAGGCGCTGGCCAGGGCGATGCTCAATAAACTGGGCTATGAGGTGGCTGCGGCAGGCGACGGGAAGGAGGCGATCGCGCTTTTTAGGAGCGCCCGGGAATCGGGGCGCCCGTTCGATGCGGTGCTGATGGATCTGACGATACCGGGGGGTATGGGCGGGAAAGAGACGATCCAACATCTGCTGGCCATCGATCGACAGGTGAAGGCCATTGTCTCGAGCGGCTACTCCAACGATCCCATCATGGCCAATTACCGGGAGTACGGATTCAGCGGCGTCGCTCCCAAACCGTATACCCTTCAGTTGTTGAGCGCTGCGGTCCATGCCGTGCTGGGACAGCCGGCATCCGAATCGGCATCTAAAGCTTCCTGATGCGGGCCAGGGAGGCCCGTTTCTGCTTGGAGAGACGGCGGGAGGGCCCCTTCTTCTTTGCAGTGTCGCGGCGATCTTCGTCCCGTTCCTCTTCTTCCGTCTCCGGCGGGCCTTGGGAGGCGGGGCCTGCCGAGATACCGTCGAGCCGGGCGGCAAAGGCGGCGGAGGCGATGGAGGCCTTCCCCCGGCGGGCGGCAAAGTTCACTATCTCCCGGTCGGAGGAGACGACCATGATCTCCTCGCTCCCCTTAGCGAGAAGCCGTTTGATCACCTCGTCGGCCTTCTCTCCCAGGCGGGAATAGATGATGTCCAGCCCTCCCGCCCGGTCCCGCTCCTCCTGGGGTGATCCCCCCACCCAGCCGTCGAAGACGACCGTGACCCGGTGTCCCCGTCGCAGCCGGTAATCGGCAAGGCTCCGGATAAGGGCCTGTCTGCCCGCCTCGAGGCTGATCCGCTCGTATGTCCGGAGCGTGTCGGATTGACGGATCAGGTTGTAGCCGTCCACAATGATGTGCATGAAATGCCCGCCCTGTCCCAGGAATTCATTGCCACTGCGGAGTGAATATGCTATATGCCCTACCGGCCGGACCTCCGACCGGATTTTCTCCGTGGAATGACACTATAGCAAACCGGGTTTCATTTGACCACTCTAAAGGCAAGTGTGCAGGCGACTTTCTCTTGAAACAAGGCACGCCACCCTAGTGGGAGGAGAGGAACCGATGGCAAAGAAAGCCTATGCGCCGGGGGAATGTTATCGCTACCAGCTGATCATCAAGCATCTGCTCGAAACCCCGCTCTTCTTTGCCCCCGACCAGGAGATCGTCTACCGGGACAAGAGTCGCCTGACCTACCGGAAGCTCAACGAACGGATCCACCGATTGGCCAACAGCCTGGCCAGGCTGGGTATCGGCCCGGACGATACGGTCTGCGTTTTCGATTACGACAGCCATCGCTATCTGGAGTGCTTCTTTGCCGTCCCCATGATGGGGGCGGTCCTCCATACCCAGAACTGGCGTCTGTCGCCGGAACAGATCCTCTATACGATGAACCATGCGGAGGACAAGGCCGTCCTTGTCCACGAGGATTTTCTGCCCCTTCTGGAGGCTGTCCATCCTCAGCTGAAGACCGTCGTGCGGATCATCCTGATCTCCGACAGCGGCCGGAAGCCCGAGACCCGGCTCCCGATCGCCGGAGAGTACGAGGAGCTCCTCCGGGAGGCCCCCGGTTGGTGTGATTTCCCTGATCTCGATGAGAACACACGGGCCACGATCTTCTATACGACAGGGACGACCGGTCTTCCCAAGGGGGTCCATTTTTCCCACCGCCAGCTCGTCCTGCATGCGTACGCCCAGATGACGGGCGCCAGCGTTTATCAGTCCGTCGGCCGCTTCCGCTCCAATGACGTCTATATGCCGCTCACCCCGATGTTCCACGTCCATGCCTGGGGCTTTCCCTATGTGGCGACGATGCTCGGCGTCAAGCAGGTCTATCCCGGGAAATACGAGGCGCCGATCCTGCTCCAGCTGATTGAAAGGGAGAATGTGACCTTTTCCCACTGCGTGCCGACGATCGTTCATATGCTCCTGTCGAGTCCGGCCGCCCAAACCACGGATCTGTCCCGGTGGCGGGTGGTGGTGGGCGGGGCGCGCCTCCCCAAGGGGCTGGCCAGAGAGGCGATGGACCGCGGGATCGAGATCTATGCGGGCTACGGGATGTCGGAGGCCTGCCCGGTGATCTCGGTCTCGAATCTCAAGCCCTGGATGCTCGATTGGGAGAAGGAGAAACAGATCGACCGGCTCATCATGACGGGCCTGCCTGTGCCGCTCGTCTATGCGCGGATCGTCGATGCAGAGGGCAACCCCCTGCCCCGGGACGGGGTGGCGACCGGGGAACTGGTGATCCGGGCGCCGTGGCTCACGGAGAGCTATTACAAGGACCCGCGGAGGTCCGAGGAGCTCTGGCGGGACGGATGGCTGCATACGGGAGATGTGGCTTACATCGATCCGGAGGGGTATATCCAGATTACCGACCGGGTCAAGGATGTGATAAAGACCGGCGGCGAATGGGTCTCCTCCCTGGACCTGGAAAATCTGATCAGCCAGCACCCGGCCGTCTCCGAGGCGGCGGCTATCGGTGTCCCGGACGGCAAATGGGGCGAGCGCCCCCTGCTGATCATCGTCCTGAGGAAGGATTTCCAAGGGCGGGTCAGGGAGGAGGAGATTCATCTCTATATGAAAAGATGCGCGGAGGAGGGGAAGCTCCCCCGCTACGCCGTTCCGGATAAGATTCTCTTCGTGGAGCAGATACCCAAGACCTCCGTCGGGAAGATCGACAAGATCGAACTGCGCAGGCAGTTCCGGTGACTTTTTCGCAAAGACCATCATTGACAAGAAAGGAGGGGGCGATGGATTTTGAACTGACCGAAGAACAGAAGATGTTGCAGGACATGGCTTACCGCTTCGCCAAGGCCAATTTCACCCCTGTGTCGCCGGAGGCCGACGAGCAGGAGAAGTACACGGCGGAGATCCGCAAGAAGGCAGCGGCTCAGGGCCTTGTCGGCGCCTGGGTTCCCGAGGAATACGGCGGCGCCGGTGCGGGATGTCTGGGGAACGCCATCATCACCGAGGAGCTCTCCAAGGTGGATATGGGGATCGGTCTCAACGTCACGGCGGCGAGCTTCGGCTGCGAGGCGATTCTCCAGTACGGCTCCGAAGAGCAGAAAAAAACCTGGCTGCCGCCCGTCTGCGCGGGCGAGCAGGTCTGCGCCGGGGCCTTCACCGAACCCAACGCCGGCACGGACGTCGCCGGCTACAAGACCCGGGCCGTCAAGGACGGAAACGACTATGTGATCAACGGCAACAAGATGTTCATCACCAACGGGACGGTCTGCGACTTCATGGTGACGCAGTGCATCACGAATCCTGATCAGAAGAAACACAACAGCTTCAGCCTGATCATTGTTCCCGCAGCGGCCAAGGGGATCACCCGCAACAAGATCCACGGAAAAATGGGGATCCGGGCGAGCGATACGGCCGAGATCGCCTTCGAGGACGTCCGGGTTCCCTTAGAGAACCTCGTCGGGAAGGAGGGGCAGGGCTTCCGGGAACTGATGCACTTCTTCGATACGACCCGTGTCATGGTCGCCGCGCAGGCCCTGGGTCTGTCGGAGGCATGTCTCGAGACGAGCGTCAAGTACGTGAAGGAGAGGACCGCCTTTGGGGCGCCGCTCGGCTCCTATCAGCTCAGTCAGATGAAGCTGACCGAGATGGCGATCCGGATCGAAGCCCTGCGGGGGCTGGTTCTCAAGGCGGCCTGGCTGATCGATCAGGGGCGGCCCGACTATACGCTGGCGGCGATGGCGAAGTTCTTCGGGGGGCAGACCGCTGTTTTCTGCGCCAACTATGCGGTGGAGCTTCACGGTGGATATGGATACATCGAGGAGTATCCTGTTCAGAAATGGTACCGCGACGCCAAGATCCTCGAACTCTATGAAGGGACGAAGGAGGCGGAGATCATGACTATCGGGCGGTTCCTGCAGGCCCGGTGAAGGGGTCCTACCACCCCTTGGTCCACATCTCGTCGTCCTCGTAGACCTTCTCGTCGTTCTGGGCTGCCTCCTCCGCGTCCGTCTCGATCATCCGCCCGGGGTTCGGGTCCTTGAGGAGCTCGCGGTAGTACTCGTGCTGGATCAGGAGGTTCATCACCTCGTTGGTTCCCGTCCAGATCTGGATGAGGCGGGTGTCGCGGATCATCTTCTCGATCGGGAAGACGTTCGTGTAGCCGATGCCGCCGACGATCTGCATCGCAAGGTTGCAGACGTTCCATGCCGTATCCGTGGCGAACTTCTTTGCCTCGCTGACGATCCGCCGGGCGGTGGGGAGGCCGGCATCGACGCTCTTGCCCGCGGCGATCGTCAGGGCCCGTGCGGCGTCCAGTTGGGTGATCGCATCGGCCACTTTGAAGCTCACCCCCTCGAAGTTGCGGATCTTCTGGCCGAAGGCCTTGCGCCGATCGGAGTAGCGGACGGCCACCTCCAGGGCGGCGCGACCCATTCCCAGGGATCCGCCCGCCGAGGTGAGCCGCTCCGGGACCATCATGGTGTTGAAGATCAGCGCCCCCTGGTTGAGGCCGCCGATGAGGTTTTCCCTGGGAACCTCGACGTCCTTGAAGAGGAGGCGGCCCGTTCCGCCGCCCCGCGTCCCGAGGAGCTTGTAAAGATATTTCACCTCCACCCCGGGACGGTCCTTCTCGATGAGGATCAGACTGATCCGCTCATGGGGCTTTCCTGCAGGGTCCGTGTTGCAATAGACGATGAAAAAATCCGCCCCGTCGGCGGCCACCACGAAGCGCTTCTGACCCCGGATAATGAAACGGTCGCCCTTCAGCTCCGCCCGGGTCGTGGCCCCGAAGAAATCGGAGCCGCCCGGGGGTTCGGTGAGCGCCTCGGCGGAGATCAGGTCTCCTTTGAGAAGGGGTTTGAGGAACCGCTCCTTCTGCGCTTCCGTTCCGAAGGAATACAGGGCCTGACCGACGATCGAGGGCATGGAAAAGGCGCAGCCCAGGGCCGTGCCCAGGATCCCCACCTCTTCCAGGGCGGCGATCTCGGCGCTCCAGCAAAGGCCGCGGCCTCCATACCTCTTATCGAACCGCAGGCCCAGCAAGTTGCGGTCTCCGAGGGCCTTGACGAACTCCCGGGGATAGGTGACCTCGTCCCGGTCCATCCTCCGGATCAGGTCGGATGAAACCTCCCGTCTGACGAACTCCCGCACCTCCTGTTTCAAGGCGCTTTCATCCTTTGTCAACAGAATATCCTGCAACATGACAGTTCCTCCTTTGTCAATACAAGACCAGGGATCGCCGGGGAAGGGGTCCCGTTGCTTCAGGTGAGGACGGCGGGTGCCGACAGAAGGCTCTGCATCGCCCGTATGGTTTCGGCGTAATTGTTGCTTCCGAAGACAGACGCGCCTGCGACGAGGATGTCCGCGCCGGCGTCGGCGATGGAGCGGATGTTCTTCAGGGTCACACCGCCATCGACCTCTAAAAGGACCTGCGGGGCGATAAGGCTGATCAATTCCTTCGCCCGCCTGACCTTGGGCAGCATCGCCTCGATAAACTTCTGGCCGCCGAAACCGGGGTTGACGGTCATGATGAGCAGCAGATCGATGTCGGTCAGGATTGGCTCCACCAGGATGAGCGGCGTCGCCGGATTGAGGGAAACCCCCGGTCGGATGCCATGCTCCCGGATCATGGCGACCGTCCGGTGGAGATGGACCGAGGCCTCCACGTGGATGGTGATCCGGTCGCACCCCGCTTTCGCGAATGCCTCGATATACCGCTCCGGCTTTTCGATCATCAGGTGGACATCGAAGGGCAGGCGGGTCGTTTTTCGCAGAGAGGCGATGAGGCCCGGTCCGAGTGTCAGGTTGGGGACGAAGCGGCCGTCCATCACGTCGATATGGATCATGTCCGCCCCTGCTGCCTCGACAGCCGCAATTTCCGCGCCGAGTCTGCTTCCGTCCGCCGACAATATGGATGGTGCGATCTTTTTCATGGTTCGTTTCCGGGTTGAGGGGAGTGTCAAAAAGTGCTGTTATGCCGACGGTGTTTTCATACACCATCGGTATAGTTGTGTCAACTGCGCCTCCTTGAGGAGAGCCGCGGGCAGAACCTCGACGGGGAAAGGCCTGCAGCTCTTGTGAAAAAGCATGCAGGCCGGGAATCATACACATAGGCCTCTGTCGCGGGAAACAGAGAAGCCCGGTCAGAATAAATTTTTATCATATGAATATTATAAATGAATTTCGCTTATGCGGATATCGAACGGTGCTAAGTGCTTAATTAGCACGATATGTGCGAATAGCACACTTAGCGTTCTATAAGGCGGTTATATTCGATCCCACACGGTTTATCTCCGGCAAGGGTGTGCATCAAGCGCACTTCCCGGTCTGTTTTCCCTTCCTGAATATCCTCTCCTGTAGAAGGTCATCCGGCCGGCCATTGTTTTTTCCCTTCCTTGGTTTTGATCCATAACCATTAGTGACTATGGAATTATTTCACAATCGTCCCAAGCGGTGCCGTCTTAAGGAAAGGTGTGAAATCGATGAAACACCTTCTTTGGCACGGCCATTGCGCGATGGCTTGACGGCATGCTTTCCGATGCCTGATAACAGATCGGATCGATCTCCGGACAAGGGGTGACAGAAAGTCGCGGGTCACAATGTCCGGGGTCTGCCATAGGATTCAATGGACAAAAAAGAACTTCAGAAGACGCTTTTCGCGGAAACGATATTCGACAGCGGTGCGGAACCGGAAAACGGCTACAACACGGTATGCGCCTGCGACATGATGAGCGAACTGCTCGCCGTCATGAACCAGAGCAGCCATCACAACCGCGGGATCATCCTCTTGACCGGGCTGGCCAACCCGCAGGTCATTCGTACATCCGAGCTGGTGGATATCCGTCTGATCGTTTTTTTGCGCGATAAGAGGCCGGCGCAAGAAACAGTGGATCTGGCAAAGAGATGCGGCATTACGATCATGAGCACGCCGTATACAATGTATAAGAGCTGCGGCGTGCTTTATGAGAGGAAACTCAACGACGTCCAACTGGAGACGGGTAGCGATTGAATGAGATCAATGGCAGCAGGATGCATCTCGAATTCCCTGTCCAGGGCGGAAACTTCAGCGGTGCGGGGGGCGCTTCGAGCAGCATCAAAAAGGTGTTGAAGCAGCTCGGGATTCCGTATGACACCCTGAAAAGGGTGGCGATCGCCAGCTATGAATCCGAGATGAACATCGTGGCCTATGCAACAAGGGGGAGACTCCTGGTGGAGATCGAACCCGGGGAAATCGCCATCACCGCCGCGGATGTCGGACCCGGGATCCCGGATATCGAGAAGGCCCTCCAGGAAGGCTACTCGACGGCCACCCCCCTGATCAGGGAGATGGGATTCGGCGCCGGACTGGGACTTTCGAACATGAAAAAGGCCGCGGATGAAATGGTCATCGAATCCGTGGTCGGGGAAGGCACAACGGTTAAAATGAAGTTCAGGCTTTCATGACGAGATGAGCTACTTTCATTCGGTCAAGCTGCTCGACAGCGAATGCAAGGGATGCACCCACTGTATCCGGACGTGTCCAACCGAAGCGATAAGGGTCCGCAGCGGAAAGGCGACGATCATCTCGGAGCGGTGCATCGACTGCGGCGAGTGCATCCGCACCTGCCCCAACAGCGCAAAGATAGCCGTCACCGATCCGCTCGAGGAGATACATAGATTCAGATACAAAATCGCCATTCCCGCCCCGTCCTTCGTCAGCCAGTTTTCGCGTCGCTATTCCATCGAGAAAGTCCTTGCCGGATTTCTGTTCCTCGGATTCGACCGCGTCCTCGAGGTCGGCTTCGGCGCCGATCTTATCATGAGCGCCATCGGTGAATATCTCAAATCGGCCGGCGCACAACTGCCCCGTCCCGTCATCTCCTCGGCATGTCCGGCTGTGGTCCGCCTCATACAGGTGCGCTACCCCGGCCTTGTCGGCAATATCATTCCGATTCAACCTCCGATGGAGATCACCGCCCGATACGTAAAGGATGTTGTGATGCGTGAACTCGGGCTTCCGGTGTCCGACATCGGTGTGTTTTTCATCACGCCGTGCCCGGCGAAGGCAACCGCCGTCAAGCAGCCGGTGGGAACCTCGGACTCCTATGTCAACGGCGTCATCGCCATCTGCGACATGGTGAACCATATCAAGATGAACTTCGACAGGATACAGACCGGAAGCACCGCGATTCAGTCGGCGTCACGCCTTGGGCTCGGCTGGGGCCGGCGCGGAGGAGAAATCGACGGTCTGGACATTCCCAACCGGCTCGCGGTCGACGGCATCCACGAGGTGTCAAAAATTCTGGAGAAGATTGAAACCGGAGGCTTTCAAAACATCAATTTCCTGGAAGCCCAAGCCTGCGTCTGCGGGTGCGTGGGCGGGGTGCTCACCGCGGAAAATCCGTTCATCGCCAAACTCAAGCTGGACATCGTTTCCAGGGAGAGCGGGGAAGGCAACCGGGAGGAATTCGGAAAGGCGCGGATGGCCATGCCCGGGGACGCCTACTTCCTGCCGAACAGGATACAACCCCGGCCTGCCATCTCGCTCGGGACCGATGTGCGGGAGGCCATGAAAATGCTCCAGGAAATAGAGCGGATATGCAAGGAGCTCCCCGGAATCGACTGCGGCTCCTGCGGTTGCCCGACCTGCCGCGCCTTTGCCGAAGACGTGGCCGCGGGTCTCATGATGCGGATGGACTGCTTGTTCGACCTGCGCGAGCGCGTGCGATGCCTCGCCGGGGAAATCTTCTCTCTCGCGAAAAAACTGCCCCACGCCATGCAGGATAAGGGAGGTGCCGATGACGCTTAGCGAAATCATCGAACGATTCGGTTTCACCGTGTATGCCCCGCCCTCCGATGGGCGCCTGAAGGTGGAACAGGGGTATGCTTCGGATCTGCTCAGCGATGTGATCGCGAACGCGGGCAGGGACGACATATGGGTGACCATGCAGATGCATGTGAACATCATTGCCGTGGCTGCACTCAAGGACATCGCTGCCATCGTGATCGTTTCCCGTCACAAACCAGCCGATGAGACGATGGAGATAGCCAGGCAGAAGGGCGTCTGCGTCCTTGGGACGGGGATGACCGCCTTCGAAACGTGCGGCAGGCTCTATACTGCGGGGATCAGGGGGCAAAGCAAAGGGACAAACTGAAAAAGGGAGAAAGGGATAACAGATTCGTATCACTTCAGGGAAGGACAGGGAGGAAATGAGGTAATGGAAAACGTTCAGAATAAGGCAATGGGCGAGACGGACGAGTTCTCCCCCGAGCAGTTCGCCGAACTCGACAAGTGGATCGCCCAGTACAGGGATAAGACCGGCTCGGTCATCCGTGCGCTCAACAAGGCCCAGGAAATCTTCGGGTATCTGCCCCGCGAAATTCAGGACCGGGTGGCCAAGGGCATCGGCCGGCCTTTGAGTGAAGTGTACGGCATTGTCACGTTCTATTCCTTCTTCAACGTCGTACCGAAGGGAAAGCACTCCATATGCGCGTGTATGGGCACGGCTTGCTATGTCCGCGGAGGGCAGCATGTTTTGGACGATCTGAAGAAGGAACTGGGGATCGGGGTCGGAGGGACAACCGCGGACAGGGAATTTTCTTTGGGTTCCGTCCGCTGCATGGGTGCCTGCGCCCTTGCCCCGGTCGTGCGCGTGGACGAAGACGTCCATCGACAGGTGACACCCAAAAAGGTCAAGGAATTGCTGGGCAGGTACTCCAATAAATTTGCCGGAGGTGGCGAATAATGGGCAGGCTTAAAATCGAAGATCTCAAGAAGATCAAAGAGCAGGTCAAGGTCACAACGGCGATGCGCGCCGATATCGACAAGGACATCAAAGTTATCGTGCACATGGGCACATGCGGCATTGCCTCGGGCGCCCGCAGCGCCATGACGGCGCTGATGAAGGCGGCTGAGGAAAAGAACCTCGACATCGAGATCGGTCAGAGCGGTTGCATCGGCATCTGCGACCGCGAACCGATCGTCACTGTCATCCGTAAGGGCGAACCTCAGGTGCGCTATGGCAGGGTCACGGCGGAGATGATGAACGAGATCATCGATTCCCATGTTGTCGGCGGTCATGTGGTCGAGAAGTACATGCTGGCCGATGCACCCAAGGCATAATCAGATCCTACTTCGGAGGTTGAGTCAATGAAGCGTTACAGATCAACGGTTCTCATCTGCGGCGGGACCGGGTGCGTTGCAGCCGGCTCCCTGAAAATACACGACCTGTTCCTTGAGGAAATCCGGCGGCATCGGCTCCAGGACGAGGTCAATGTCGTACTGACCGGTTGCAACGGCATCTGCGACCAGGGTCCGGTCATCGTGGTCTATCCCGGCGGCGTTTTCTATCATCGGCTCGAATCAAACTCCGTCGCCCGCATCACGGAGGAACATCTGCTCAAGGGCCGCATCGCGAAGGAATACCTTTACGAGCGTCCGGCAGTCGCAGGCCAGGTCCCGGTCTTCAGCGAAATCGATTTCTTCCGTCATCAGCACAAAGTCACCCGCGCCAATTGCGGTATCATCAATCCCGAAAGCATCGACGAATACATCGCCATGGACGGGTGGGCCGCCCTGGCCAAGGCACTCACCGAAATGACCCCCGATCGGATCATCGAGGAAGTCAAACAGTCGGGAATCCGGGGACGCGGCGGCGCCGGATTCCCCACCGGCCTGAAATGGCAGTTCTGCAGACAGGCGCCCGGCGACCAGAAGTACATCATCTGCAACGCCGATGAAGGCGATCCGGGGGCGTTCATGGACCGCTCCCAATTGGAAGGCGATCCGCAGAGCGTCATCGAGGGAATGGCCATCGGCGCCCGCGCCATCGGTGCGGACAAAGGGATCATCTACTGCCGCGCCGAGTATCCGCTCGCCATCGAGCGCGTGAGCCAGGCCATCGACCAGGCCAATGAGTATGGGCTGCTCGGCAAGAACATCCTCGGGACGGACTTCAGCTTTGAGATCGAGATCATGATGGGTGCGGGCGCGTTCGTCTGCGGCGAGGAAACCGCCCTCATGCGCTCCGTGGAGGGAAAACGGGGTGAACCCCGCCCCCGTCCGCCGTTCCCGGCGATCGCAGGCCTCTGGGAAAAGCCCACGGTTCTGAACAATGTCGAAACACTGGCCACCATTCCGATCATCCTCCGCAGGGGAGGCGCCTGGTATGCCTCCCTCGGGACGTCGAAGAGCCGGGGGACGAAGATCTTCTCTCTTACCGGCGCGATCGTCAACAACGGCCTCGTCGAGGTCGATATGGGCACGCCGATGGGGAAGGTCATCTATGATATCGGCGGCGGCATCCCGGGCGGCAGAGACTTCAAGGCGGTGCAGTGCGGCGGCCCCTCCGGCGGCTGCATCCCCAAGGCGCACCTCAACGTCCCGATCGAGTATGAAGCCTTGACGGAACTGGGGGCCATCATGGGCTCCGGAGGACTCGTCGTCATGGATGAAAACACCTGCATGGTGGACACCGCCCGCTTCTTTCTGGAATTCACCCAGGAGGAAAGCTGCGGAAAATGTCCCCCTTGCCGGATCGGCACCAAACGGATGCTGGAGATCCTCGAGCGCATCACCGCCGGCAAAGGCAAGGAGGGCGACATTGAAGAGCTCGAACGCCTCGGCAACATCATCAAGCGGAACGCCCTGTGCGGTCTGGGCCAGACGGCGCCGAACCCGGTGCTCAGCACCATCCGCCATTTCCGCCACGAATATGAAGCCCATATCAAGGAGAAACGTTGCCCGGCGGCCGTCTGCGGCCAGATGTTCAAGGCCCCGTGCACCCACACCTGCCCGGTCGGCCTCGACGTGCCGGGGTATGTGACCCTTGTTGCGCAGAACCGCTTCGACGAGGCGTACGAGCTCATCATGGAGAAGAATCCCCTGCCCGGCATCTGCGGCCGCGTCTGCACGCATCCTTGCGAATCCAAATGTCGCCGCGTCCAGATCGACGAGCCCATCTCGATCCGCACGCTGAAACGCTTTGTCACGGACTATATGGGGAACGGCGGAAGAGCGAAAAAGAAAGAGCCGAAACCTTCCCTTCCCAAGTCACCGGTGGCCGTGATCGGCGCCGGTCCGGCGGGACTGACCGCCGCGTATTTCCTTTCCCTCAAGGGATACCCTGTGACCGTGTTCGAAAAAATGCCGACGCCGGGCGGGATGCTCTCTTACGGCATCCCCGCATACCGGCTGCCGCGCGAGATCATCGCGCAGGAGATTGAGGACATCAAGGCGCACGGTGTGGAAATCCGGTGCGGTGTCGACGTCGGCCGGGACATCACCGTCGACGGCCTCTTCCAGCAGGGATTCAAGGCCGTATTCATAGCCGTCGGAACCCAAACCAGCTATACCCTGGGGATCGATGGTGAAAACCTCCCCGGCGTTCTGCCGGGGCTGGAATTCCTGCGTGACCTCAATCTTGGTAACCTCCGGGAGGCCTATTACAAAGGCAAGAGAGCGGCCGTCATCGGCGGCGGCAACACCGCCATCGACGCGGCCCGCACCCTGCTCCGCCTCGGCGCAAAGGAGGTCTTCCTCGTCTACCGCCGGACACGCGAAGAGATGCCGGCGAATTCCGAAGAGATCGATGAGGCCTTCAAGGAAGGCATCGTACCGTATTTCCTCTGTGCGCCGCAGGCCATCACCGGCAAGGGCAGGGTGGAAAAGCTCGTTTGCAAGCGCTGCTCGCTCGGCGATTTCGACAGGAGCGGCAGGCGCCGTCCGGACCCTGTCGACGGAACGGAGTTCGCCCTGAAAGTGGACTTTGTCGTCCCCGCCATTGGCCAGGCTGCGGAACTTGCAGGCATTGCCGACGAAGCCACGGGCATCAAGGCCGATCGCGGCTACATTAAAGTGAACCCCTGGACCCTGGCCACCGATAGGCCGGGCGTGTTCGCCGGGGGCGACGTCATAGGCGAGGAGGCCACCGCGGTATGGGCGATGCGAACCGGCGCCAAGGCGGCAATGGAGATCGACAGGCATCTCGGCGGCGACGGAAGGATGATCGAGAAGGTCCGCGCCGCCTCGAAGATCTCGTCCGTCCCGATCGAGATGAAGGACGAGATCGAGATTCAGAAACGTGGCCGGCAAGGGCTGCTTGCGTATGGCAAACGGAAGAACAGCTTCGGCGAAACCGAACTCGGCTTCAAGAAGGAGGTCGCCGTCGAGGAGGCAAACCGCTGCCTGCACTGCGACTATGGGAAGTACGATTCGTAACCGGCCGTCCCTTTCCGCCGGCCGGGACAGGAGACGTTTCGATCGGGACACGAAAGGATCGACCCCTTGTTCGTTATGGGTGGAGCGATCGGAGAAACCATGGGAGAACTGTACAGATTCTTTGCAGATCTGCATGTTCACACGGCCCTGTCTCCCTGCGCGGACGATTCGGCGACTCCGCCCAATATCGTCGCCGCGGCGATTGAAAACGGAATGCAGATGATCGCTGTGACAGATCATAACTCGGCGGAGAATGTGGAAGCCGTTGTAAAGTGCGGCAAACGTCACGGCCTGAAGGTGATTCCCGGCATGGAGATCGCCTCCCGCGAGGAGGTGCATCTCGTCTGCCTGCTCCGGTCGGTCGAAGACGCCTTTGCGCTTCAGCAGGTCGTCTATGCCGCGCTGCCCACAGAGGCAAACCGGTCGGAATGCTTTGGCAGGCAGCTGGTGTTGGATATGGAGGGCCGCATCCGAAAGGAATGCCGGCGCCTATTGATGGGAGCTGCGGATCTGTCCCTTGACGCCGTCGTCCGGGAGGTGCACCGGCTCGGCGGACTGATCGTTGCGGCCCATGTCGACCGCCCTTCCTTCAGCGTCATCGCCAACCTCGGGATGGTGCCGCAGGATGCAAATTTCGACGCGCTGGAGATCTCCGCGTCGGTCCACAGGGCCGAGGCAGTAGCGAATTTCCCTTCCATCGACAGGTTTCCCATCATCACCGCCTCCGATGCGCATTTTCCGCAAAACATCGGCAACAGCCCCACCCTGTTCCTCCTTGAAAGGATGGACATCGACGAGATCCTCTTGTCTCTTCAGGGGCGGGGTGAGAGGGAGTATCTGATCCAATGACGATGCCCGACCTCGCCATGCACATCCTCGACATCGTGGAGAACTCGACGCGGGCCGGGGCAAAAAATGTCTCCCTCGATATCGTAGAGGACGCTACGGCAAATATCGTGACCATCACCATCGTCGATGACGGCAAAGGGATGAAAGAGGAGGAGCTGAAACGGGCGCTCGATCCCTTCTACACGACAAAGAAGGAAAGGAGCAGGGTCGGTCTCGGTTTGCCGATGCTCAGGGAAACCGCGGAGCAGGCGGGCGGAAGCCTGGTGGTGACATCCGCACCCGGAAAAGGGACAAAGGTTCGCGCCCGGATGATCCTGAACCATATCGACAGACCGCCCGTAGGGGATATCAACGAAGCGCTTCGGATAGTGATCGCTGCCAATCCGAACGTCATCTTCGAGATCGCTTACACCGTCGACGGCGAAACCGAAAGATTTTCCACCAGGGACGATTTGCAGGGCAACGGCGGCGTCTCCCGCGGCGATGCATGAAACAGCGCCGGGCGTTGCCCGCCCGGACGTAAAACGAGAGGTGAAGAAATGGCAGAAAATTGGATAACCCTTAACATCGATGGCAGGGATGTGACGGTGGAAAGAGGAACCACCGTGCTCCAGGCCGCTGAAAAACTGAACATCCACATACCGACGCTTTGCTATCTCAAGGACGTGCAGGCGATCGGTGCATGCCGTGTCTGCTGTGTGGAGGTGAAGGGACAGCGCAATCTCCTGGCCTCCTGTGCATTCCCGGCTGCCGAGGGCCTCGTTGTCCAGACCAACTCACCGCTTGCCCGTGAAGCCAGAAAACTGACCGTCGAGTTGCTGCTTTCCAATCACGAAATGAACTGCCCCACCTGCGCCCGGAATCTCAACTGCGAGCTCCAGGCCCTGGCAAATCAGCTTGGTATCCGCGACATCCGGTATCAGGGTGCGAAATCCCCCACGATCATCGACGAATCTTCGCCGTCTCTCCGCCGCGACTCCTCCAAATGCATCCTGTGCCGCCGCTGCGTCTCCGTCTGTCAGGAGGTTCAGAGAGTCGGCATCCTGTTTCCGGGCAAACGGGGATTCGCCACGACCGTCGGCCCGGCCTTCGATTCCGGTCTTGCCGAAGTGCCCTGCGTCAATTGCGGCCAGTGCGCAGCGGCATGTCCGGTGGGCGCCATCGTGGAGAAGGACGACACGCAAAAGGTCTGGGCCGCCCTGGCGGACCCAGATAAATTCGTCGTCGTGCAGACGGCCCCCGCCGTGCGCGCCGCCATCGGCGAAGAGTTCGGTCTCGAACCGGGCCATGCGGTGACGGGCAAGATGGTCGCGGGTCTGCGCACCCTCGGCTTTGACCGGGTGTTTGATACGCAGTTCACGGCCGACCTCACCATCATCGAGGAGGGTCATGAACTGCTCCAAAGGGTCGGTAAGGCCCTCAAAGGGGAAAAGGTGGCCCTGCCGATGATCACCTCCTGCAGTCCGGGATGGATCAAATATATCGAGCATTTTTATCCCGAACTGCTCGACCACCTCTCCACCTGCAAGTCTCCGCAGCAGATGTTCGGCGCCGTGGCCAAGACCTATTTGGCGCAGAAGGCGGGCGTCGCGCCCGAGAGGATTTTTTCCGTGTCCATCATGCCCTGCACCGCAAAGAAGTATGAATGCGAACGCCCGGAGATGTGCGACAGCGGCTACCAGGATGTGGATGTGGTTCTCACCACCCGTGAGCTTGCCCGGATGATCAAAACAGCCGGGATCAATATTCTGCAGCTCAAGGATGAGGATTTCGACGACCCCTTGGGCGAATCCACCGGCGCTGCCACCATTTTCGCCAACACCGGCGGCGTCATGGAGGCGGCCCTTCGCACGGTATACGAAGTGGTCACAAAAAGCGCGCTGCCCTCCGTGGAGTTCCAGCAGGTCCGGGGGATGGAAGGGATCAAGGCCGCCACCGTCAAGGTCGGCGACCTGGACGTCAAGGTCGCCGTCGGCCATGGCCTCGCCAATGCGGCAAAGATCATGGATGAAATCCAAGCCGGTCACAGCCCTTACCACTTCATTGAGATCATGTGCTGTCCCGGAGGCTGCATCGGCGGCGGCGGACAGCCGATTCCCACCAATTGGGAGATCAGGATGAAGCGGGCGATGGCGATCTACGAAGAGGATAAACGGCTACCGAAGAGGAAGTCACATGAGAACCCGTTCATCGATCAGATATACAAGGAATTCCTTAAGGAGCCGCTGGGAGAGAAATCCCATCACCTGCTCCATACCGAGTACAGGAAGCGCTCCGCATAGGGCAAAGGGCGACATGAGAATTCCCGCTTGCAGGGACAGAGGGAATGGCATTAAAAAATAGGTGAAAACGGACTGAGGACGGGCGAAAACGCCATTGGAAAGGAGAAAAAGGGACGATGCAAACAGCGAAGGATCTTTTGAAAGGCAAAACAAAGGAAGTGTGGTCCATATCGCCGAAAAAAACCGTGTTTGATGCCCTCAAACTCATGGCCGAGAAAGAGGTGGGGGCGTTGATGGTCATGGATGACGATGCGCCGGTCGGCAAGGAGAAGGTGGTGGGCATTGTGACGGAGAGGGACTACGCCAGGAAGATCATTCTCAAGGGAAAGGCCTCCAGCAAGGCGCTTGTGAAGGAAATCATGACCCCCGCGGATAAGATGTATAGCGTAAAACCGGAAACCCCGGTTGAGGATTGTATGGTTCTGATGACCGGTAAAAGGATCAGACATGTCCCTGTGTTCGATGGAGGCAAATTCATCGGACTCGTTTCCATCGGTGATGTCGTCAAATCCACCATCTCTTCGAAGGATATGCTCATAGAACACCTGAGCAATTACATCAGCGGGACGTACTGAGCGGCCGACACCGTTCGGTCCGTTCCCGGCGACTTGGATCGTGAAAAATCGCTGAATACGGCCGGCCTTCCGCAACGGGAAGCCGGCCGTATTCAGGCCGTGAGGATTTCAGACCGAAACTCCCCTCTGTTTCATTGTGCATGAATATCCGACGCCCCCCCCTTTTTCTTGCGACGTTTCGTCGGTCATGGTATTTGAGATAACTGAACTGGCCCGGACGGATTTCCTGCGGCCGAACCGTAACTGAATGAGGGGATGTCTTCATGTGGTCGGGGCTCTACAATGCACTGCTCGTTGCAGCCGCTGTTATCGGCGTCCCTTACTATGGGGCGCGGATGCTCCTCACCGGGAAATACCGGAAGAGTCTCGGCCCCAAGTTCGGCCTTCTTCCCCAAGAGGCCCGTTCTCGGATGACGGGAGCGCCGCGGATCTGGGTCCATGCGGTTTCGGTCGGCGAGGTCACGGCAGCCGCCCCGATCGTGGCGTCGCTCCGGTCCCGTTTTCCCGGGGCCTGTATCGTCCTTTCGACGAGCACGGAGACGGGTCAGGAGATGGCCCGGAAGCTGGTTTCAGCGGCAAGCGCCCATATCTATTATCCCCTCGATATCCCCTCTGTGGTCCGGAAGATGATCGATCGCGTGAATCCCGATGTGTTCGTCCCCGTCGAAACGGAACTTTGGCCCAATTTCATCCGTATCTGCCGGACAAGGGGAGCAAGGATCGTCATGGCCAACGGCCGTCTCTCTCCCCGCTCCTTCCGCCGCTACCATGGGACGCGGTTCTTTTGGAAAGAGGTCCTTTCTTTTCTGGACGCGGCCGGGGTGATCTCGGCGACGGACGCGCAAAGGCTTGCGGACATAGGGATGCCTGCCGAACGGATCCATATTCTGGGAAACGCCAAGTACGACGGCCTCGCCGCGCGGGTCTCCCCGCTGATCGAACAGGAGATTGCCGGCGCCCTGGGGATCGCGCCGGGTGAGGAAGTGCTGGTCGCCGGGAGCACCCACGAGGGAGAGGAGGCGGTGATCCTGGAGGTATACCGGCGGCTTCTGGAGCGCCGCCCTGACTTCAAGCTGATCCTCATTCCCCGCCACATCGAGCGCGGGGCGGTCTGCGCGGAGCTGGTCCGTCAGGCCGGATTTTCCGACAGCATTACGATGTCGGAAATCCAGGCCGGCCGCAGCCGCCGGGCGGAGAGGGTGATTGTCGTCGATGTCATCGGAGAGCTTTTCAAGCTCTACAGCCTTGCCACCGTCGTCTTTTGCGGGGGGAGCCTCGTCCCGAAGGGGGGGCAGAACATCCTGGAGGCCGCAGCCTGGGGAAAGGTCGTCTTCCATGGACCCTATATGGATGATTTTCGGGAAGAGCGGATGCTTCTGGAGGAGGCGGGGGCGGGGATCGTCATCCATGATACAGAGGAACTCTTTTCAGGGATCTGGGACCTCCTGGAGCGCCCCGATGTTCTCCGCAGCAGAGGGGAAGCGGGGCGACAGGCCGTGGCGGCGAACAAGGGTGCGGCAGAGCGCTATGCCTCTCTTATCGCTGACGTGCTGCAGCGACCGAATGCGGCCGGGAATCGTAAAAATGCAGGATCGCCTGTGAGGTAAGTCGATGACGCACGTCCCCTTTGGGGAAGGGTCGCTCAGGATGCCTCCGCACGTCGGAAGTATTCCGCCCACTTGTTGTTCACCCACTTTTGGAGCTGGCCCAGTTGCTCCATGCTCATCTTCTTGAATCGCCCCTGCCGCTCCACGAATTGGATCACCGGGGCGCGGGTCCCTTTTTCAGCAAGCGTTTTGCTCCGGCCCGTGAAGCGGAATTTTCCGTTTTCGATCTCGTAGAGAACGACGATCCCCGTCTCCACGGCGAGGCGGCCTATCTTGACCGTATCCCGGGGAGGGAAGACCCATCCGGGAGGACAAGGGGTGGCGATCTGGATGTAGCGGGTTCCCTTGATCCTCTTGGCCTTGACGAACTTGTCGTAGAGGTCGATCGGGAATGAAGGGGAGCAGGTGGCCAGGTAGGGGATATCGTGGCCCTCCATGATCTTCATCATGTCCTTCTTGTTTTGCTGCTTGGTGAGGACAGGGGTGGTCGTGGTCAAGGCCCCTGCCGGGGTGGCGCTGGAGCGCTGCGTCCCTGTGTTCATGTATCCCTCGTTGTCGTAACAAACAAAGATGAAGTCCGTCCCCCGTTCGGCCGCGCCGGAGAGGGCCTGGATGCCGATGTCGAAGGTCCCCCCGTCACCGGCGATGGCGACGACCGTGATATCGCTCCGATTCATCGCCGACAGTCCCGCCACGATACCTGATGCCGACGCCGCGGTACTTGCGAATGTGCAGTTCAGGCAGGCGATCCCCACCGACGTAACGGGATAAAGGCCGTGCAGGACCGTAAGGCAGCTTGCCGGCAGGGTGAGAATCGTGTTCTCCCCGAGCGCCTTGAGGATATACCGGTAGGCGAGGGAGAGCCCGCACCCGGAACAGGCGCGGTTTCCCGGTAGAATGTGTTCCTTCTTGTGCACCTTGAAGAGTTTGTCCGGCATGGTTTACTCCGTCACGCAATTGAGCCAAGTTTGCTTTTCCCTGTCTCCCGCCGTGATGGCTGCAAGGGAGGAACGGACGGCCTCGACCAGCTCTCCGGTCTTCACGTCACGGCCGCCCAGACCGGCGATAAAGTTATGGACCGGTGCGTCGGTGCCGGTCCCGTAAAGGGCGGCCTTGAGGTCGGCCGAGAGCGCCCCTTCGTAACCGTAGCTGATATTCTTCTCGAAGACGACGATCGCCTCGGCCTTCCGGAAGGCTTCGCGGACTTCCGTCCGGGGGAAAGGGCGATACACGCGGATCCCGATGACGCCGGCCCGGATGCCCTGCTCCCTGAGCAGATCGGCCGCCGCCGTCGCCTCCGTGGCAATGGAGCCCATCCCGGCGATGAGTACCTCGGCGTCCTCGGTCCGGTACCCCCAGAGCATGCCGCCGTGGTCGCGGCCGAAACGCTCGGCATAATCGCGGGACGCCCTGACGATCACGTCGCGCGATCCCTCCAGGGCGCGCTGGAGCTTCCAGCGCATATCCATGTATCCGTCCCTCAGGACCCCTTCGGCATCGCGCCTCTGCCAGGGGAAGATAACAGGGTTGATGTTGCGGGGATCTTCCGGGGAGAGGATCGTGTGGGGCTTGTACGGGGGCAGGAACTGACAGACCTGATCGACGTCGGGGAGTTCGACGGGCATCATGGTGTGGGACAGGACAAAGCCGTCGTAGCAGACCATGACGGGGCAATAGATCTCCTCGGCGATCCGGTAGGCTTGGATCACGGAATCCAAAATCTCCTGGTTGTCTCGGCAGTAGATCTGTATCCAGCCGGTGTCCCGCTGGGCAATGGAGTCCTGTTGATCATTGAAGATCGACCACGGGGCGCCGACGCCGCGGTTGATGCAGCACATGACGATCGGCAGACGGGAACCCGCGGCCCAGTGAAGCTGCTCGTGCATATACAGCAGGCCGTGGGAGGAGGTCGACGTGAAGACCCTGGCGCCGACGGTCGAGGCGGAGATGCAGACCGTCATGACCGAGTGTTCGCTTTCCACCCGGACGTATTCGGCCTTGAGCTCCCCCCGTTCCACCCAGTTGGCGATCGTTTCGGTCACGGAGGTCGAGGGAGTGATGGGGTAGGCGGAGACGACCTGCACCTTGGAGAGCCTCGCCCCGTAAGCGGCGGCGGAATTGCCGGTCATGATCTGGACGTTGCTCATTTTCCGGTCTCCTCGTGCATCACCATCGTGATCGCTTTCGAGGGACACTCTTCGGCGCAGATGCCGCATCCCTTGCAGTATTCAAGATCGATCTTCACCGGGACGCCCGCGGTGACGATCCCCTCCGGGCAGTAAAGCCAACAGAGGTAGCAGGCCGGACGGTTTTTGACCGAGGCGATACATTTGGCATGGTCGATGATCGGTGTGGCGTCCCGCCAGTCCCCGGTTCTTCCCGCCTCACCGACCGCGGGTTTGCACATGGCGGAGATGTTGTCGTCCTTGGGTTCCATAGCGTCCTTTTCCAAAAAATTCCTACGATCCTGGCACCTTACGTCCTGTTCCTGATGCTGGCCTCCTCATAGGCGGCCCTGAGCGCTGCGATATTCGTCGCCGCCGCGGTTCCGGAGAGCTTCCATTTGAGTCCCTTTTCCATGTGCCCGATGTCGACAAGTCCCGAGGCCTTTGAGAAAACCCCCAGCATCGGGGTATTGACGATCGGCGCCCCTTCCTTGAGCAGGCGGAACTTCAGCGCAATGGCCGCCGCATCCGCCGTGGCGACGCGGATGCCGTTTTCGATGCCCAGCTCATCGGGCTTCTTATTCGTATTGACGATAAGCCACCCCTGGGGCTTCAGCGATCCCAAGATGTTGACCGCGCCTAAAAGGGAAGGGTCAAGGACAACGGCGATATCGGCCTTTTCGATCTGGGAGAAGGTCCGGATAGGGGTATCGGAGATTCGGGTTGATGCGGTAAGCGGTGCCCCGCGTCGCTCCGGGCCGAAGGTCGGCGCCGACGTCACTCCCTTGAATCCCTGTAGATAGGCCGATTCAGCCAGGATCTGCGCTGCAATCACGACACCCTGCCCGCCGCGACCGTGCCATATCACTTCATACATATCGTTTCCTTCGTCAACAAACGTGATCGCTTGTCTGTTGAATCTCAAAGTAAAAAGGCCACGGTTTTTCCACCCATGGCCTTTAGGATACTGTTGTTCGGATGACTGACTGTTCCTAAAAACGACGGGCGATGGGCTCTATGCCCATCAAAAGAAGGGCGAGACACAACAGGAGGCCCCGGCGAATCAAGACCCAATGAAGATGGTGTGCCCTTCTTAACATACCGTTCATTTTCAGGAATCCTCAATAAAATTACCGGCACCCTAGAATAAAAAACCGGCGGTGTCAATAGAGAAAAAGGGCATCCCCTATTTTTGGATGTCCGTCACCTTGAAAGTCGCCTCCTTGCCGCTTTCCAGCATGACGACGATCTCGCCGTGGAGGGCGCTCTGGCGGATCACCTTTCCCCGTCCCTCCGGGGTCTGGACCGTCTTGCCGCACTTGGGCATGTCCTTCTTCATATCCGCGTAGCAGTCATATTCGTAACCCAGGCAGCACATCAACCTCCCGCACAGGCCGGAGATCTTTTCGGGATTGAGGGACATGTTCTGTTCCTTGGCCATCTTGACCGATACTCGGTCCAGACTCTGCAGGAGCGTCGCGCAGCAGACCTCCCTTCCGCAGATCCCGAGCCCTTTGATGATACGGACCTCCTGCCGCGCGCCGATCTGCCGAAGCTCGATGCGGGTCCGGAACTTCTGCACCAGATCCTTTACCAGATCCCGGAAGTCCACGCGGTTCTCGGCAGTGAATGAAAAGACCATCTTGCTCCTGTCGAAATGGCATTCCACGTCGATCAGTTTCATATGCAGCTGCCGCTCGGCGATCCTCTTCACGCAGAAATGCATGGCCTCTTTTTCCAGCTTCCGGTTGTCTTCACAGGTAAGCAGGTCCTCATCCGAGGCCATCCGGATCACGTTTTTCAAATTGGAGGACAGCTGCTGGGCCGGGACGGCATGGACCTCTTTGGCCACTGTCCCCACGGCCGGTCCGTTTTCCGTATTGACGACAACAAGCTCATCCCGCTTCAGCGGGAGATCGCCGGCATTGAAACTGTAAATCTTTCCCTCTTTCTTGAATTTGACACCCACGATATTCTTCAAGGTGTTTCACCCCATTCCTGTAGCTCGTTATGCAAGATATCTCCATCACATAAGCTTAATCGCCATGGTTTCCAAAGTCAACGTCTTATTGGCATTCCTGTCGATGGCTCCGGCCGCCGTTTCGATCACTGCGATATTGTTGAGAAGGTCATGTGCGGACAGACGTCCGGCGATGGCGTGGATCACATCGATCCGGTCCTGGAAGATCAGCCTTCCTGCCTCCCGGGTCTCGCGCAATACCAGTGCATCCCGGTAGCAGGTCGTGAGGATCTGGAGTCTTCCCATGATCTCCTTCCGCTCCGTTCCGAACCGACCTGCAAAGGCGAGCCGGTCCAGCGGATCGGCTGAATCCGTAGAGGACAGGCAGTCCAAAATCGCGTTCCTCGGGGTGAGGTAGTCTTCCTGGTTCATCTCCAGGGCCTTGCCGATGCTCCCGCCGGCCGAAGCGGCGATGACCGTTATTGCATCCTTGTCGAGGGCGGTTTTCTCCCGGAGATATCGTTCCACATCCTCCTGCGCCAAGGGGGTGAAACAAAGATGCTGACATCTGGAGAGGATCGTCATCGGAAGGGCGTGCGGCCGGGCGGTCGTCAGCAGGAGGATGTTTCCTTTGGCCGGCTCCTCCAAGGTTTTCAGGAGGGCGTTGGCGGCTGCGGCGTTCATCCGGTCCGCCTCAGGGAGGATAAAAACACGCCGGCGTCCCTCACTGGGACGGAAGGTCATCTGCTCCTGAAGTTCTTTGACGGCGCCTATCTTGATGAACTGCCCTTCAGCCGTGATCGTGACGATATCAGAGTGATTTTTGTGCTCCGCCTTCCGGCAGGACGGGCAGGCATCGCAAGGGGGATCGTCCTCCCCGCAGTTCAGCGCCCGGGCGAAGACGGAGGCAGTGGTCCTTTTGCCGATTCCCTCCATTCCATAAAAGAGATAGGCGTGGGCGATACGGTCTTTGGCCATGGCGCTCTTGAGAATCGCTATCTGTTTGCCATGCCCGTATATTTCCCTGAATGTCATGAATTTCTCCGTCGCCCCGCGCGGGATACTCGCGGACCTCACCGCCGCGACTCGACTCGCCCTGCAGTCCGCATCGTGCGGCGCGGCTACATCAATCCTTCCAGACAGCGGCAGACCTCTTTGTGGACCGTCTCGACATCCGGCGTTCCATCGATGATCCGGAAGCGGTCCGGTTCTCCGGCTGCGAGTGTCAGATACCCCTTTCTGATCCTTTCATGAAAGGCAAGGTCTTCCTGTTCGAACCGGTCTTCCGCGGTCTCCGGTCGGCTGCCGGCAGCCCTTGTTTTAGCCCTCATCAGACCGATCGCGATGGGGAGGTCAAACAGCAGCGTCATATCGGGCGTGAGCGAAAGGGCCGAGAAGGCGTTCAGGATATGAATGACACCCGCGTCCAGCCCCCGACCGAAGCCTTGGTAGGCGACCGTCGCGTCCGCAAAGCGGTCGCAGAGGACCCATGTCCCCTCCTCAAGCGCAGGGAGGATGATTTCCCGGACGTGCTGGGCGCGTGCCGCGGCAAAAAGGAGGAGCTCCGTCTCGGCCCCGATGGTGCAGGGACCCCGGTTCAGCAGGATCTCGCGGATCTTTTTCCCGAGCGGTGTCCCGCCGGGTTCGGCGGTTTCAATGACAGGGATGCCCCGCGCTGCAAGCGAGGCCGCCGCGAGCTTCATCTGGGTGGTCTTGCCGCTCCCTTCGCCGCCCTCAAACGTGACGAATTTACCCATGTTCCAGCGCTCCCGCCTGTTCAATCAACCCTGCGTCTCGAACTGATTTTTATAAGGGACGATTCGGAGATTTTTTCAGGCCCCTTGCCACCGCAGTGGAGCGTCCGCCGGAAAACATGTCTGAGTGCGAAGCGCGAGTTGGTTTTCCGGCAGCGGAACGAGGATGAGCAGGGTCGAAAAAAGATCCTAAGTCCCGATAAAAATCGGTTTGAGATACCCCAAACACCATAAAACAGAGGGGAAAGCCGCGGTCCGTTTCCTGCGCGGCGTTCCCCTTTTACTGTCAGATAACCGATGCCGATCTACTTCTCTTCGCCGGCTTTGATCGCTTCAACCGGGCACTGTTCCGCACAGGTCCCGCAGTCCGTACACAGTTTTGCATCGATGCTATATTTGTCCTCTCCTTCGCTGATGGCTTCGGCCGGGCACTCATCCTGGCAGGAACCGCAAGCAATGCATTCATCGGTAATGATATACGCCATATCCCTCTTCTCCTTGTCTGTTGTGTTTTGTCCGGCCCGGTCCATCCGGTCCGGTGGTTATCTCAAACGGAAACCACGGAGCGGACTCCGGGGACCTCCTGTTTCAGCATCTTCTCGATCCCGTTTTTCAGTGTCATTTGGGCCATCGGGCAGCCGTGGCAGGCCCCGACCAGTTTTACCTTTACCACTCCATCTTCTCCCACTTCGATCAACTCGACATCTCCGCCGTCCGCTTGAAGATTGGGTCTGATCTTGTCGATCGCCTTCTTTATCTCTTCTTTCATCGTTGCACTCCCCCTTTTTTTTGCCGTTCTCCGGCCGAAAGCTAATGCGGCATATGTCCGATCATCTCCCGGATCAAGCCTTTTGCAATATCGGGGAGGCCCGGCTTGATGATCACATAGTCGCTTATCCGGTGGTGGACTGCCGTCCAGAGGGTTTTGCCCGTCTGGGCGTCGATCATTTCGATGCTGAGGCCGACCTTGCCCACCTTGTTGTCTTTTTCCGTTGTGTAGTTCCAGTAATCGACCTTCACCAGCAGCAGCGCCTCCGCGGAGATCATGGCTCCGATCCTGCTGCTCAGCGCCGGATCGGAAAAACTGACCTTGTCCAGTTTCTGCAGGTAATTCCTGGTGACCTTCTTCAATTCCGCATCCGTCCTGAGACGACGTCCGAATTCTTCTCCCCCGACAACAGCTGTAAACCACCCCTGTTCATTCAGTACCTCGGCCAAAAGACGGTCGATCGCACCTTTCGCCTCCGGAAATGCGGTCGTGTCGGCGGGAAGGGCGGCGATCCGACTGGGGTGAAACTCCTTCGCCTCCGGCGCGATTTGGGAATAGCGAAGCCCTCCCCCGCAGCCCGCGAGGTTCAACAGCAGAAGTGCAAGAGCCACGGTTCCCCATCTTTTCGTCATGACGATCCCTCCGGTTCAGGCGGTCATGCCGCTGTGAGTATAAGCCACAACAACGCACCCAGTCCGGCGACAAGGTAACTGCTCTCCAAGAGGCCCTCCAGAACAACTCCGGAAAACCGGGACCTTCTATCATAAAGTTTAAAACAAATCCATATATAAAATACCGGGGTTAAAAGGGCAAGACTGAGGGAGCTGGACCATCCTGTCAGGGGGGCTGCAAGAAGCAGGGTGAACAACAGGCCTGAGATCCCTTGAAGCAGGAAAAAGGTACTTTTTTCCCCCATGAGGACGGGGAGCGTTTCCCGTCCGATCAGGCGGTCGCTCTGAATGTCCAGGATATCGGACAGGGCGGAGCGGATGAAGACGATTCCGGTAGTGAAGGTAAAGGCGACCATCAGGCCCGGTGTCATTACAAATCCTGAAGCAACATTCGGCAGAAAAGCCGTGACCACTGCCCAGGCAATGGCGGTGGCGATGTTCTTTGATCCAGGGATATCCTTCAGGCTCTGAAAACGCCACCCCGACGGCAGGAGATTCGCATTGTAGAGGATGCCGGACAGCGAGATGGCAAAAAGCAGAACAAACGGCGCCGGACCTGCCGTAAAGGCGGCGGTGAGGGCAAGGAGCATCGAACAGACGGCCAGGGTCACATAGGTCTTCTCATGGAGAAGATAGGATTCCTCCCGGAAAGAGCTGATACTGCAGGCCGCACGGTTGATGAAACGGTTGAGGACGTGCATCGCATAGACGTAGAGGGAAGCAGTGAAAATATAAAGGAAATTTACCGGAAGCCCTTGGAGGAGCAGGGCGGTAAAAGAGAGGCAACCCGCGCCTGCGGCAGAATAGATGTCTGTCCGGACGGCAAAGACCCAAATTCTAAATACCCTCCTGAAGAATTCCTCTTTTTTACCCAGACGGCCGGTCAAATGGTTCACGACCCGGTCGATAATCCAGTTGGGAGTGGAGGCCCCGGCGGAAACGCCGATGAGGCGGTAGGGCTCGATGTCGATTGCCTGCAGTTCTTCGGCTGTTTCGATGTGGAAAGCCGGTTTCCCCTGAAGTTTCGCCAGCTCCGCCAGCCGCCGGGTATTGGCGCTGTTGAGGCCGCCGACGACGAAAACGGCGTCCGCTGCGGCAGCAAGTTCCTTGATTTCGGTCTGTCGCCTCTCCGTGGAGTCGCAGATGGTGTCGAAGATGACCGTTTCGGGGTACTGCTTTCGGACGCTGTCGGCGATGGCGGCGTATTCCTCCAGATTCTGGGTCGTCTGGGCGACGACACAGACCTTGCCGAGCTTCGGCAGATGACGTGCCTCTTCCAGAGAGCCCAGGACGATTCCGGCGTCACCGGCAAAGCCCAGCAGTCCATTGACCTCCGGGTGCTCCCGGTCGCCGGCGATCAGGATTGTAAAACCCGCTGCCGCATGTTTTTTGATGATCGCCTGCACATGGGCCACCTTTGGACAGGTGGCGTCGACGACCCGGAACCCCTTTTCCTTGATCTTCTTCCTCTCCGCCGGCGAAATACCGTGGGCGCGTATGATCATGGTGGCGCCCGGAGGGGCGCTCGCGATCCCGTCCAGATCCCGAATCGGAACGATGCCCCGTTTTCTAAGGAGCTCGATCGTCTGGGGGTTGTGGATCAGGGGGCCGTAAGTGTAGATGGTCTCCTGACCTTTATGACGGGCCATATCCAGGACCATGTCCACGGCCCGCTTCACCCCCATGCAAAATCCGGCGGTGTTTGCCAGTTTTATGCCCATCCTTCTTCTCCTACCGCGCCGTCGCTCCCGTGTCCGGCAGTTTCTTCAGGCAGATGAAGAACTCCCGATTCCCCGCCGGTCCCAAGAGAGGGGATTCACAGCTTCCCAAAACCTCCAGATGAAAGGACCGGCAGAACGCTTCCATTTCCGCCAGGACCTTCCGGTGGAGCACCGGGTCCCTGACGACGCCATGGTCTCCGACCTCGCCCCTTTCCACCTCGAACTGGGGTTTGATCAAAGCGATCAGGAGCGCCCCGTCTTTGATCAGCCTCAACACAGGGGGAATGATCAGCCTAAGCGAGATGAAAGAGGCATCGAACACGACCAGATCGATCCCATCGGTGATCCCCGCCCCGTCATAATGGCGGATATTCGTCCTTTCGATGGAAACGACCCGCGGATCTTCCCGAAGTTTCCAGGCAAGCAGACCGTAACCGACATCGATAGCGTATACTCTTGCCGCTCCCGCCTGGAGGAGACAGTCGGTAAAACCGCCGGTGGAGGCGCCTATGTCGAGGGCGGTCAGGCCGGCGACGGAGATACCGAAAGCGTCGAGGGCCCCCCGCAGTTTCAGGCCGCCCCGGCTGACATAGGGATTTACCTCGCCCCTGATCCGGACTTTTGCAGCAGCACAGACCAGGGCTCCGGCCTTGTCTGTCGGCCGGTCATCGACAAGGACAACCCCCGACAGGATCAGCGCCTGAGCGTTTTTCCGGCTTTCGGCCAGCCCTTTCTCGACAAGGAGGCTGTCCAGGCGGATTTTTCTTTGTTTCACAGGAAGCACCGAAACACAGATCCGCGGCGATCGGATCAGGACCCGGCTTCAGCCAGCATCTCCCGCGCAGCCGAGGCGATCCCTTCCGCATCGATCCCGTAAAGCCGCCGGAGCTCTTTCTGGGTCGCATGCTGGGCAAACTCATCCGGGATGCCGAGCCGCCGGACGACACAGCCGGCAATTCCCTGCTCCGCGAAGAACTCGAGAACGGCGCTCCCGAATCCTCCCTGCAGGGCGTTTTCTTCGACGGTGATGATCCGCTTGAACCGCTCGGCCGTCTCGCAGAGCAGTTCGTTGTCAAGAGGCTTGACAAATCGGGCATTGATAACTCGGATGAGGTGCCCCTCCCTTTGCAGGAGCTCGGCGGCGGCCAAGGCCGGATAAACGCAGGCGCCGATGGCGATAACGGCGAGCACCGCGGCCGGGGGATCCAGAAGAATCTCTCCCTTTCCAACAGGGAGGGCCCGGGGTTTTTCGTCCAGCGGAACGCCGACGCCGGCACCCCGCGGATAGCGCAGGGAAACAGGAGATCCGCAGGTCACGGCGGTCTTCAGCATATGTTGAAGTTCGTTTTCATCCTTGGGCGCCATGACAACGATGTTGGGGATGGTGCGCAGGAAAGCGATGTCGAACAGGCCGTGGTGGGTGGGGCCGTCGGCGCCGACGAAACCTCCCCGGTCCATCGCGAGGACCACCGGAAGATTCTGCAGGCAGACGTCGTGGATGATCTGGTCATAGGCCCTCTGTATGAAGGTGGAATAGATCGCCACGATAGGGATGAATCCCTGGGTGGCGAGCCCTGCGGCAAATGTCACGCCGTGTTGTTCGGCCATCCCCACGTCGTAGAAGCGTTCCGGAAACTGTCCGGCGAAACGGTCGAGCCCCGTCCCTTCGGCCATTGCCGCCGTGATGGCAACGATCCGGCTGTCCTCCTGGGCCAGGGTCACAACGGTCCGGCCGAACACCGAGGTATAGGAAGGAGGGGCCGGAGACCGAGCGCCCAAGACCGTTTCCCCTGTCTCGATATCGAACGGGGGGATACCGTGAAATCGGCAGGGGTCGTCTTCGGCGTATTTGTAACCCTTCCCTTTCTGCGTCACCACATGAACCAGAACCGGGCCCTCGAGCTGTCGGACGTTTGCCAACATCTTGATGAGGTGGTCGAGGCGATGCCCCTCCAGGGGGCCCACATAGGTAAATCCCAACTCCTCGAAGATCGCGCCGGGGACGAAAAAGGTCTTCAGCGACTCTTCCACCTGGCGCGAGAACTTCAGCATCTGTTCGCCGATGCCGGGGACCGATTTGAGGAAAGTCTTGACCTCGGCCCGGATCCGGCTTACCGTCTGACCCGTCATGATCCGGTTCAGATGGGAGGAGAGGGCCCCGACGTTCGGAGAGATACACATCTCGTTGTCGTTGAGGATGATGATCAGGTTCTTCTTGCGGTCTCCCGTCCAGTTCAATCCTTCGAAGGCCATCCCGGCGGACATCGAGCCGTCGCCGATAACGGCGATAATCCGGAAATCCTCTCCCTTGAGGCAGCGTGCCTCGGCGATCCCCGCTGCCGCGGAGATCGAGGTGCCGCTGTGCCCCACGTCGAAGACGTCATAGGGGCTCTCTTCCCGCTTGGGAAAGCCGCTGATCCCCCCTTTCTGGCGGAGGGTGTCGAAGCGGCCCCTGCGGCCGGTGATGATCTTGTGGGTGTAAGCCTGATGTCCCACGTCCCAGACGAGGCGATCGCGGGGGGTATCGAACACATAGTGGATGGCGAGCGTCAACTCCACAGTTCCTAAGGAGGAGGCGAGGTGGCCTCCCCTTTTGGAAACGGTTTCGATCATCATCTCCCGGATCTCTTCTGCCAGAACGCCAAGCTCCGCCGGCGTAAGATCCCGGATGTCCTCTGGATCATTGATCTTTTCCAGAAGGACTTTCTTTTTTATTTCAGCCATCTTTTCCTGTCTTGTCCTTAGAACCTGCCTGCCAAAGGGCAGGACGTTGTTTTGTGTGCGCATATACGACGATTCTGCGTCCAATTCAAGGCGGTTTTTGCGGCCTTCATCCCCCTCAGGATTTTCTCTCCAGGATATACCGGGCGATCCAGCGGAGCGGGGCCGCCCGCTCGTCGAAAAGGGACAGAGAGGCCATCGCCTCGCTGATGAGTTCCTCTGCCCGGGAGCGCGACGCCTCAATCCCCAGGAGTGCGGGAAAGGTGACCTTTCCCCGGGCCGCATCACTGCCCGTCCCCTTGCCTAAAAGGATGCGATCCCCCTCCACGTTCAGAATGTCGTCGGCGATCTGGAATGCCAGGCCGATCTGCCGGCCATAGTCCGTGAGCGCGTCGAGCGCTGCGGACGGGGCATTGCTGAGGATCGCCCCTGTCCTCAAGGAGACACGGATCATCGCCCCGGTTTTCAAGCGGTGAATCTGCTGGAGGGTCTCCAGGTCTACGGTTTGCCCTTCCGAGCGGACGTCAAGGACCTGGCCCGCGACCATTCCGAACCATCCTGCCGCCTCCGAAACCTCGCGGGTGACATCAAGGAGACGCTCCGGCGGGACATCGGGCAGCGAATCGCGGCGGGTCAGCAGATGAAAGGCCTCCGTCAGAAGGGCGTCACCGGCAAGGATGGCGATCGCCTCGCCGAATACCTTATGCGAGGTGGGATTTCCCCTTCGGTAATCGTCATCGTCCATGGCGGGAAGGTCATCATGGATAAGGGAGTAGGTGTGGATGAGCTCCAGGGCGCAGGCGGCGGTCATCACCGCCTCAGCCTTTCCCCCCACCGCCTCGGCCGCGGCCAGGCAGAGGATCGGCCGAAGCCTTTTCCCGCCTGCCATTAAGCTGTAGCGGGCGGCCTGAAAGATCACCGGCGGATAGAGTTCCTCACCGGGGAGAAGGGCGTCGAGGGCCGCATCGACCAGGGCCCTCTTCTCGGCAAGGTATTCCTTCAGCCGCAGCTCATCATTCCGAGTCACTCTGTTCACCTGCAAACGGTTTGACGACCAGCTCTCCCTCCTGTCGAAGGAGGAGATCGACGCGCCGGTCCGCCTCGTCGAGTTTTTTCGCGCAGAACCGGGAAAGTCTGATCCCCTCCTCAAAGGCCTTCAGCGACTCCTCGAGGGACATCTCGCCCGCCTCCATCCGGCGGACGATGTCCTCCAGCTTCTCAAGCGCTTCTTCGAAATTTTCCTTGCTCATGGCACTGTTCCTCGATCCCATAGAAAATGCGTTCAATCCCTTCCCTTTGGCCGCAGACGGCGGAAGCTGTCATCGCTCCTTGGGCAGAGAGCCCGTCATGAACGCTTCCGAAAGAATATCCGTTATTCTTGCGTGCAGGCCTCCCGAGGCAAGGCGGATACCGATCTCCTGCCCGACGGTATATTCTCCGGCCCGACGGAGGATGGCGCCGTCCGGAAGCCGCCGTGTGATGCTGTAGCCGCGGCCCAGGACCGCAAGCGGACTCAATGAATCCAGAAGCGCCGCCAAGGATCGCAGCCGGTTTCTCTTCTGGTCGCTGAGTCTTGCCCTTTCCGCCACCAGGATCTTGCCGAGATTTTCCAAATGCCTGAGCTTCTCGGCGATCCATGAGCGGGGGGTTTGGTGTTCCAGCCGGACGACCAGGTGGGTCCACTCCTTGCGGCGGATCTCCCGCAGGTGTGCAAGTGTTGTTCGCAGCCGATCGACATTGTCGTCCAGGGCGATCCGGATATCGGCCAAACGACGCTTTGGATCCTTCAACCGTCCCGAGAGCTCCAAGACCTCTTCCCGAAGTTTTCCCGCCTCCCGCCGATGACAGCGGAGCAGGCGAAGATGGAGCGTCTCCAAGGTCTCCATGAGCTCCGGGCGCGACGGTACGGCCAACTCCGCCGCTGCCGAGGGGGTAGCCGCTCTCAGATCCGCGGTGAAATCGGCGATCGTGAAATCCGTTTCATGGCCGACGGCCGATATCACGGGAATCCGCGAGCGGGCAATCGCCCGGGCAACTTCCTCGTCGTTGAAGGGGGCCAGATCCTCCAGTGAACCACCGCCCCGTGCCAGGATAATCACGTCGATGTGTTGGGCAATCTGGAGATCTCCCAGGGCTTGGACGATCTCCGCCGGTGCGTCCTCACCCTGGACTCGGACAGGAACGATCAGGATGTTTACGGAGGGGAAGCGGCGGCGGGTGACGGTGAGGATATCGCGGATCACGGCACCGGTGGGCGATGTAACGACCCCGATGCCCGCCGGCAGGAAGGGGAGGTTTTTTTTGCGGTTCTGGTCAAACAGCCCCTCCGCTTCGAGGCGGGCCTTGAGCTGTTCAAAGGCCTTTTGGAGGGCGCCCAGTCCCTTCGGCTCCACTGCGTCGATGATCATCTGGTATTCGCCGCGGGGCGGATAAACGGTGAGGCGCGCCCGGCAGACGATACTCATCCCGTCTTCGATCTCGAAGAGGGCACCCCGATTTCCGCCCCTGCCGAAAGGTGTCCGGAAGATCACCGCCCGGATCTGGCTTTTGGCGTCCTTCAAGGTAAAATAGACATGGCCCGAGGCCGGCCTGCGGAGGTTCGACACCTCCCCTTCGACCCAGACGAGGGCAAATCCTTCCTCGAGGAGCGTCTTGATCCGGTCATTGAGCGCTGAAACAGTTAAGATTTCTTTTAAATTTCCTCTGTCCACAAGAAGGAACTATCAGATATCCCCGGCCTTGACAAGGCCGAATTTGTCTTGAGGTCATTCGCTTTTTCTCCTTTTTCGTTGACTCGCCGAACGTTTCAAGTCATAGGGTGATTCCAAGGAAAGGTTCATCCGCTGGAGGAGTAAAATCTTCAGAGCCGTATCCCGGGTGGCGAGGCAATCCCGTCGCATGGATCATCAGCCATGATGCAAGGAGAATCATGAAGATTGCGGTTTTAAACGGCTCTCCAAAGGGTCGAATCAGCGTCACGATGCAGTATGTACATTTCCTGGAGCTAAAATTCCCCGATACGGAATTTCAACTCTTTGATGTCGCCCAGAAGATCAAAAAGCTGGAGGAGGATGAGGGGGCTTTTCAGGAAACCATCAGGGATATATCCGCTGCCGATGCCGTCCTGTGGGCTTTCCCCCTTTATTTCTTCCTTGTTTCTTCCCAGTACAAAAGGTTCATCGAGCTCATCTTCGAAAGGGGTGCGGCTTCGGCTTTCCACAGCAAGCCCGCTGCGGTACTGACGACATCGATCCACTTTTTCGATCACACTGCCCACAATTACCTCTCTGCGATCTGCGACGATTTAGGGATGAAGCTTGTCGGCTCTTATTCGGCGGAGATGAATGACCTTCATCGGTCCAGCGAGCGCAAGCGGCTCAGGATGTTCGGCCAATTGTTCATTGATGCGGTCCATAACGGAATCCCGACGATCAAAGGCAATAAGCCCTTGACAGTGCCGGTTACTGTTTATGCCCCTGCGCGACCGACACCGGTCGCTACAAACGGCAAGAAGGTGTTGATCGTCGTTGACGACTTAGATGAGGACTCCAATCTCCACCGCATGGTGGAGAATCTGCAGATGACCTTTTCGCCCCGTGCCGAGCTCGTACAACTCAAGGAGGTTGACATCAAAGGCGGTTGTCTGGGTTGCCTCCAGTGTGGGTTGGACAATGTCTGCATATACCAGGGGAAGGATGAATTCATCGATTTCTTTAATCGGCAGGTGAAGGCAGCGGACATCTTGTTTATTGCGGGTTCCATCCGGGACCGGTTTCTTTCGTCGCTATGGAAGTGTTTTTTTGACCGCAGCTTTTTCAATGGTCACATCCCGGTATTGGAGAGCAGGCAAATAGGTTTTGTGATTTCCGGCCCCTTGGGCCAGGTTCAGAATTTACGTGAAATTCTGGCGGGGTATGTAGGAATGCAGCACGCCAACCTCGTCGGATTTGTCAGTGATGACATCGGGAGCTCGGCCGAGATCGATGCGGCGCTGCAGGGCATCGCCGTGTATGCCGTCAGGTGCGAAAGGCTTGGATATGTCCAGCCGCCGACGTTTTATCAGGTGGGCGGAGGGAAAATATTCCGGGATGCCATTTGGAGCAGACTGCGCTTCGTGTTCCAAGCGGACCACAAATATTTCAAGGAACGGGGATTTTACGATTTCCCCCGGAGAGGCTTTCGATGGTGGATGACCAGCGGCAGCCTGATCGTGCTTACAAAAATTCCGTTCCTTCGCCGCGAGTTCATCAAACGAGTCAAAGAAGAAATGATCAAGCCATACGTCCGTATCCTGAACAGGTCAAAATGATCTTCTGCGTATGAGATCGCCTTGTTGCAAGGGCGGGATGTCAAGAGCACATAGAGATGTCCGGTTTTGTAGCACATGAATTGTCCGCTTTGTCTGTTCCTCTGGAGTGAAGATTTGAGGGCAGAGAGGAGAGCGGCGGACGTTCGCTTCCTCAGGCTGC
>Ga0172375_10000063_pt1 | contig 143805 bp, 86 predicted proteins | sample LakKiv1m_FD_114537 | JGI IMG/M metagenome (GOLD analysis project Ga0172375, IMG submission 114537) | Freshwater microbial communities from Kabuno Bay, South-Kivu, Congo - kab_092012_11.1m | ecosystem: Environmental > Aquatic > Freshwater > Lake | place: Democratic Republic of the Congo... | reverse complement strand
TTTCAGACCTCAGCCTTCTCTTCTTGCTTCTTCCCCCTTCAGGTCTCAGGTTTCAGACCTCAGCCTTCTCTTCTTGCTTCTTCCCCCTTCAGGTCTCAGGTTTCAGACCTCAGCCTTCTCTTCCTACTTCATCAGCGCCTGAATTATCGGGTTCTCGAGGATTCCCTCCGTCTTTTTCTGGAAATGTTTCATGCTGGCAATGCGTCCGCGTATAAATTCACCGTCTCCATCCCCTTTGCCGTCAAGCGCGGCAAGATCTGCTTCAATTTCCTGGAGCAGTGAGCTATATGCGGTCATCTTCTTCCCAATAACATCAATCACCACATTCCTCAATATCCTGCCAAACCAGTCGCAGGCCTCATAGTAATCCTTGCGGTCTCCCTTGACCCACACCTTCTTGACCGCACCCCATTGCTCCAGCTGGCGGACCGCCGTACTGGCACTGCCCTTGCTGATTGCAAGGGCTTCCTGCATGTCCGACAGGTTTCTAGGGGTCGGGCTGAAATAGAGATAAGCGTAAAGCTGGCCTACAACCCGGCCAAGACCAAAAGACTGCGTAGCATTCCCCGTATCTTCTATGAAACGGATGATAATTGAATCGCTCTTCTCACGAGTAGTCATAAGGATTTCCTAAGAAATATGGGGTTACTTTGAACTTTAGGGCACACTCCGTGCCCGTGACTTATGCAGAACTGTTCGTTCAGTATGTACTGAACATAACAAAAAGGAAGCCCGGCATCAACGAAGAAATGACCGGAAAAGCACTTGCCGCTGTCGTAACGGCAAGTGCTTGCAGAAGAAAGACTTAACCCGGTTCCTCGGGTTCCTCCTATTATCGGTGGATAAGTAATAGCCAATCAAAGGCAACAAGAGAAAATTGACAGGATAACATGAATCCAGGATCCGATCAGAAAGATGCGCTTTTACGTGTTTTGACCGGAATATCCGGATCAAAACACGTAAAAATACCGATCTGCTTCTTGATCAACATGATATCCAGCCTGCCAGGACGGAGTTTCTGTACGAAGGCTGGTTATCCTGTCAAAAATCTTTCTCCGGTGAATCAATGTAGTGCGCGGTATGTACCCACTGGAAATAGCGAGGAACCGTTCTTCGTCATTTTCTGTGGAGCGCACGAAACCCTTCGACAGGCTCAGGACAGGCCAAAGAAAAGATTTACCACCCGCTACGCTTGAGACACGGAGAAGAGAAGAGTTTCTCACAGAAGGCAACCCATGCTTCGCCGAAGCTGGCTACGCAGGGCAGGCGAAGGTAACAAAGGTAAGACAGGGATTGTTTTACCACCAAGCAGGAACAAGGAAGAACAAGGGGAAGAGGGCGCACTAACTGTTGTAACTCATGTAACCTGTAACCCCTGTCACGTCGATTCCCCTGAAACCCATGTAACAGAAGCTCGCATCAGATCATACAAGCCATTGACATTCCTTTCACATTTTAAGAACGTCATTCTCATATGAATAATGCGCATTCCTGGATCCGGAAGCTGAAACTTAAGAAACATCCCGAAGGCGGATACTACTGCGAATTGTACCGTTCAGCCGAATCCATACCAGGCAAGGCACTGCCGCGCCGGTATAAAGGCAGAAGATCATTCTCGACCTCAATCTATTTCCTCCTCAAGGGACGGGATATATCAAGGTTTCACAGGCTGAAATCAGATGAAACCTGGCACTTCCATACAGGAAGCTCCCTGACAATCCACGTAATCAGCCCCAAGGGCAAATACTCCGAAATAAAGCTCGGCTGTGATCCGAAAAAGAAGCAAGCACTACAGTACACAGTAAGCCGGAATCACTGGTTCGGCGCAACTGTACACAATCCGAAAGGATTCTCTCTTGTCGGCTGCACCGTCTCGCCTGGATTCGATTTCGCGGACTTTGAACTGGCTGATCAGGAAGAACTGCTTGCGAGATTCCCTCACCTCGCAAGAATAATCAGAAAACTGACTACCCAAACCAATTAACCCACCCCGCCTGAAGGCACCCCTCCGGTGGAGGGGATCCGGAAAAAAGTCCCCTCCTTGCGGAGGGGTGGCTGTAAAGCCGGGGTGGGTTCTTGATCCGATGGGTTCCATCTTCCCGTCAGACTTCTCAAACCTGAAGCTTGCCCCATCCCGGAAGGAGGATCACCAACCTGAAGCCAGACCAAAGGCGGGCAGGCGGGGTAATAAAATCTTCGGCTTTTCTCCCTCATTCATAATTCTTAATTCGTAATTCGTAATTCGTAATTCCAAAATCACTTCCCCTTGCCTGCCCTGCATAGCTACCTCTAGCGACGCATGGGTGCCTCTGCCTGCCCTGCGTAGCCAGCTTCGGCGAAGCATGGGTGCCTCTTCTACTTAGACATTGCAAAAAGCCCCTCTAATCGCTTTAATGGCTTTTTATCAGCAAGCATTAAGCTGTTCATAGAAATGCTGTTGGAAGATTGCTTGTAGCTGATTCTGGATTCTGACTTCTGAATTCTGTCCACTTGAGCAGTAAGAAACATGAATAAATGGATAAAAGTATTCTCTCCGGCAACAATCGGCAATATCGGTCCGGGTTTTGACGTCCTTGGCATGGCCATCCGCGGCTGGGGTGATGTCGTCGAGGCTCGCAGGATAAAATCGGGTGTCAGGATCACGGAAATCGTGTCCGAGGCGCACCTGCCCAAGGACCCCAACAAAAACACCGCTTCAATTGCCGCAGCCAGGGTCCTCGATTTGCTGGGAATAAAAGGCGGCCTGGAACTCAGGATACGCAAGGGTTTACCGATAGGTTCAGGACTGGGTTCAAGCGCGGCATCAGCCGCAGCCGGCGCATACGCGGCAAACTTTCTTTACGGCAATGAACTTCCGAAAATCCAGCTAATCCTGCCGGCCACCCAGGCTGAAGAAGTTGTATCCGGCGGATTCTTTGCAGACAATACGGCCCCTGCCCTGCTAGGCGGCGCAACCCTGACCAGGTGCTGCACTCCCCTTGACATCACGAAGATAGGCTCCATCAAGAAACTCATACTCGTTGTGGTTGTGCCAAACATTGTCATCCTTACAAGAATGGCAAGGGATATCCTCCCGAAGAAAATAAAGCTGAAGGACTTTGTTCATAACATGGCCAATACGGCGCTTATCACGGCGGCCTTCTCGAAGAATGATTATTCACTCTTCGCAAGGAGCCTTAACGACGTTATTATCGAGCCGGTCAGGAAGAAACTGATCCCCGGCTTCGACCAGGTTAAGGCAAACGCGCTTGCTGCAGGAGCCGACGGCATGACAATCTCCGGATCGGGTCCGGCCGTATTTGCTATAACCGACAACATGAAAAAAGCCCGGTTTATCGAACAGCAGATGGTGATGGCTTTCCTCGGTTTCGGAATCAAAACGAAAAGCATAATCAGCAGGATAGACTCCGAGGGCACCCGCGTAATCGAATAACTGACCTGTGCGACCCGCTCTCGGGGTCAGATAGTATGGGGGTTATTGGGGTCAGCCCTTGAATCCCAGTAACATTGGAGGATTGTCAAAGAACGATTATTTCTTGCCTTTATCATCAGACAGAAATTGAATTGAGTTAAGGATACGCTCTACAGCCTTACGGTCTTCAATCTTCAGATTATCAGATGAGTCTAACAATGCAGACCAAATTTCTGCCCCTGTAAGTATAACATCGCCATTAGGGGCTTTGTAATCTTTGCGACAGTGAAGGAAGACCGTCTCTTGAGGAATTTGCCGTTTAACTTCTTTCCATACCAGATTAGAATTAAATTTGTCAAAGACATCAGAACGAACAATCTTATCACCAAACAAAGGATGTTGACCTTTTGTATAATTTTCATACTCTGCAGGGCCAAAGCGATATATGCCAATACTAACCATAGGAACCGATTCAGCCCACAGACATCCCGCCCAATTAAAATGCATTTTAACAAATAGGCTCTTTGCCTTAACCATCTCTGAAAATGTATCATCCGTAGAAACAGACACACGTGGAGCATTTTTCCCCGCTGCAGGAAGCTCAAGTGATAGCCCCAGCTTCGGGTAACAACTTGTTTGCCATTTATTAAACGATGTCCGATTAATTCCGGGATGCATACTGTCACAACCGACAGAAATAAATATCAGAAATGTCATCAACACTATTGCTACTCTTTTCATTTCTTCCTCCTAAATTTACTATCAGAAAGAAAACTTTAGTCCAGTCCAAATGGGCAGGACTTTCCTTGGCTCAAGGGGGATTATTTCTTATCTTTGTAATCAGGAGAAAACTGAATTGAGTTGAGAATACGTTCTACAGCTTTCTTGTCTTCGCTTATGGAAGAAGATTCCAAGAGTCCCGGCCATAATTGCACCCCAGCAAGAATTACATCACCATCAGGAGTCCGATAATCTTTACGGTAGAACAGGAATGGCAACATATGTCCACTTGCCGAGATTCTTTTTGAAACAATTGTTTTACTCTGCATCTCTGGGCAATACTGAGGAAAATCTTTCCCGAAGAACAATTCCTGAGTCCCAAATGAATACATTTTTCCAGATGAATAAACATCATATTCAGAAGCCGACAGACGATGAATCTCCAGTCGCAACCATGCCATAGGCTCAGACATCCATACATCAGGATAGTAATAGTGCATAGAAACAATCCCTGTTGCTGGATTTGTTACTCCGCCTGAAACATATTGGTCATAAACCTGAACACTTGGCATATCTTTATTTTGACCCGAGGGAAGTTCCAATGAGATAGAAAGAGGCTTCATCTGCTTTCGCTCCCAATTATCAAAAGAAGTTCTTACAAGTCCTTTCGGAGAACAGCACCCGCTCGCACAAAATATTAACAGACAAAACAGCAATAAGTTTTTTTTCATAAAGCTTCCATTGAATTAATAATTAAACTGTAGAATATTCAATTTAATTAATGAATCTTCTTCTCTCCCAATATTAGGCTCTACGGATACACCATGCTCCCCTGCCCATTTGGCAGTCTCATTCATTGCATTCACAGTTTCGCCCATTACCCCTACTGTCATATACCCTCCCTTGACAACTCCATATGTTCCCACAGAAAGACCAGTAACGTCGGCTAAACCTCCTGAGCCAGCACCAAGGTTAGCTAACCGAGTTCCTGAAGGTAGGTGCACTTTAGAACCGTTAATCATCCGCTTGACCCAATTAGCACAATTCTTCCATGAAACAGCATAATTTGTTTGTTCATGTAGAATGGAATTTCGCACTTCTTGATATATAGCTAATTGTTCCCCTCTGTTTCTTGTCACAAGTCTTTTTGTAACGGGTCTTTCTTGAAACATTCCTGTTTGGTATGCACGAACATCAGAATCTGCATCAGCAATAATTACAGAACCGTCAGTCAGGAATGTTCCTACTAAATTACCAGTTTTCGGAAGCCCCTTCATCTCGTCAGCAACTGCCTTAGGATGAAAGGAATAACTATGAGCTTTCGCACGTGCATAGCCATCCTTTTGAAGCAATTGATGCCATTCTTCTTTCTGCACATCAGTCCCCATATTGTCATCTGTAAAAACCAGATATACGTGTCCAATGAGATGAATTGGCAACCATTTCCATTTACTCCAAAAATATTTCAGAATCTTATCATCAAAAGCCCTGTAAACCATAAAAACATCCCGTCCGTCAGGGTCTACATTATTCACCGGGTCATTTAAGCAAAAACAGCTTAAATTAATTCCACCAGCCTCACCTTTAGGGTCTCTACTCAGCCACTTGCAGGAATTAGGATCATAGTAACGATAGCCGAAATAATAGAGCTCGGTTTCGGCGTCGTAATACTTGGTCTGGAAAAGAAATGGGCAAATGTCCGTAGGACTGAAACCTGGAACCTGAGACCTGAAACCAACAAGCGCGCCGAAAGGCGAATATTCGTAGGAGGCGACGACAGAAGGCTGAGGGCTGGAACCTGAAATCTGAAGTAAGTGTTGGATATTGCCGTTGTGGTCGGAAATCGGCAGGTAAACCTTTTCGGTTCCGTTGGAGGTGACAGTGATCGCCAGCAAACCACCTATGCCGCCTGCTGATTCGCCATACTTGCCGGAACGCTGGCCGGACAAGTCGAGGCCCCAAGTGTAAGAATAGACGATAGACGACGGACCACAGACTACAGACTCGGAGATGAGATTCCAGTTGTCATAATGGAACTGGTGAGCACGGAAAAGCGTCCAGGCTGATCCTGACCATCGATACACTTTCTTGGAAGCGCGGCGGCCATCTGGATAATAATCGAAAACAAGCTGGAAGTTCGGAGCGGCATTCAGGGAAACAACATTGGTCAACTGCCCGAAAGAATTCCAGCTGCACCTGAACCGGCTGTCCTGCGATATAACACCGGTCAGCCTGTTCGAGACGGCTTCTGAACACTTCGCCACGTAAAGACTGCCGGTTCCCATCCACAGGGTCTCGTTGAGAGCATTGGTCTTGAGCGCAACAAAAGTCATGTTCGTCTGGACCGCGCAGGCAAGGTTGTTCACCGGAACAGTTGCGCAAAAACGTCCGCCATTCTTTTGCGCCGACACGCCATTGATTGTCACCCTGACATCACTTCCAGCCTCTCCGACTATGGACACATTAGTCCCCCAGGTACGAGTGGTGTAGAAGTTGAAAATGTCAGCCGTAAAACTGTAAACAGGTCCACCACCCGCGCCAAGCGGACCGGACTTGGTCATATTGCCTATTCCGTCGTACTCGTAGCCATACTGCAGGCCCGGGGTCTCAGAGGAATCCGGATTGTATTTACGCCCGAAAAGCAATTGCCCCTTCAAATCATAGTAATACCTCCAGAATGAGCCATCAAGCAGGGTTGTTTGCGCAATCCGGTCGCTGTTGGTTTCGTAGTTATAGATAAAGCCTGAAACGTTCGTCCCGTCAGCCGTCCTGAAGAAAATGCTCCTGGGCCGGCTGTTGGTCATGTCCCAGTCGTTACAGCGCGTGAGAATGCCTGTGCCGCCGCATGAAATTGTGACGGAGGATACAAAGGAAGAATTCGTGTAGAAGTACTCTGCGACCGTTGCCCCGTTGGAAACTGTCGTAACATTACCGTCTGCATTATATGCGACAGCAACAGCGCCGCTGGCCACGCCCGTTATCCGGTATACCATTGATGTCACCTCTGCGGATTGTGAGTCATACTTCCGTTCAATAACCGCATTCGAAACAATTCCGTTGCCGAGAACTGCATTCGTCAAAACGAATCCATCAATGGTATATGCAGATGACTCGCTGATCCCGCCAGAGATGGATGTTCCGGTCACCCGTCCCATACGGTCAACGCTGTAACTTACGGCTGGACCGGAACCGCCGCTGGCCGTCATGCCTAGAAGATCGCCAGTTGCGTTGTCATAGTTATTGGCCAGCACAACGCCTTCAGCATCTTTGACGGACGCCACCTGCCCGTCATCCCTGTAATCGAAGTCTTCGACGATGACATTGTTGATCTTCTTGTATTTCAGCAGACCAGTATTGGCTTCATAAACCCATTCCGTGACCGATGTCCCGGCCGATCCGGCGGTCGTCATGGTGCGCTTCCGGCCCTGCGAGTCGTAGGTATATGAAACATCATAGGTGCCTGTATCATATTCGCGCTTCAGCAGACCGTTGTCATAGTACTCGTAGCGGATGGCTGAACCTTTTGACGTAAAGACCTTTATCCTGGCCGTATTCGGATAGTATTCATACGTGGTCACGCCCCTGGAAAGATCCGACGGCGTGACTTTTGTCACAAGCCCGGTGTTGTCGTCACGCGTGTAAGTAGTGCTTCCGCTGCGCGAGTTATTGACCTGCGTAAGTTCACCGAACCCGTTGTACTGATAACTCACGGTTTCCACCAGCTGGTTCTCTTTGTTGTATCTGGTAACCTTGTCCAACCGCCATTTCCTGTATTCCGTTACCGACCATGTCCCATTGCTGTTCCGGTTGGTTTCCGAATAGCAGCCCCCGTCGGAACCGGACATGCCATAATCACCGCGCGTCCAGCTACTGGTGCGTCCGGCACAAGTACTGGCTGAACTCTTACCGTCATGAGCAGAGACGGATGACGACAATACCGTAGAGGAACCGTCGTTCGAAGCGGGATAAACTGCGGCACGGCTGGTCACTTCGGAAGGAGAAACTGATCTTGTATATGACCGGTAACGGTCATTGCCTGCAGGTACAAGTTGACTTCCCGCCCCGACTTTCATGCCGGAATCGCTCACAAGGTTCTTGGAGTTGTACTGGGTGAGGTTTTTAATACCTGTTGGATCAATTGAGCCGGAAAAGCGGCCATACTGATCAAACAAATTCTGCGATGACATCAATCCCCCGCCGAATTTCGGCATCACTGATTTACTGACTGCCCCGAGCATGTTCTGATATGTCTTTGTAAATTCAAGTGTTCCACCATCATCTGCAACGCGGATTTCCTTTGTATAAAGACCTTCCGCATCAACTCCATACTCATATTTCAGATGCGCTGACGCGGCTGAACCCTGGATTTCCAGCAGACTTCCGTCAAAGTAGAAATCCTCCACCAGAGTTGTCCTGTCCGGAAAGGTCGTTATCCTGCGTGTTCCGGTCGTGGTCTGACTGTAGGTAAAAGTGGTTGTGCCGAAAGATGTTGTCCTGCTGGTCACCCGGCCAAGAACATCAAATGTGGCAGACACGATGCGGTCACGGCCGTCCGCGGTTTCGACAGTCCTGGTAGAATTTCCAAGCACATCATATTCATCTGATACCTGGACGCCGATGGCCGGACTGTTCACGCTCTTCAATGGACCAAAATCATAATACTGGCAGCTCGACAGGGAACCATCGACACCAAGAAGGTCCGCAGGTCCGAAGTACCCGTAGTTCCTGTTCTCCGTAAACGAACCATCGAGGTTTGTAGTCCTGACAATGCGTCCGAACGAATCGGCACTGCAACGGACAACCGATGTTGTCTGCCGGTCTTCGGTTGAAAGGGCATACTGCGTATGTCCAAAGGCATTGTTGGTAACGATAGAACCATAACCGGCACTGTGTTCTGCCTCGATTCTCCTGAAACCGTTCGTCTCCGAGTATGTGAAATAGCTCTCCCCTCCGGGATAGCTTAGACAGGAGAGCTGGCCATTGTGGATATTTCTAAAATCTTCAGAGTGCCATGACGCATCGCTGGAATTCTTGTATGTTGCGACAGTAACCAGATTGCCGGGCGCATCCCAGGCTGGGGATGAATTGGTGCATTGCTGAATAATTGTCTGGGATGCACCGGAATACGAATACAGCACAGCGCCGACAAGAACATCGCCAACCTTTTGCTGAACCTTTCGCGGCCGCTCGACAAGGTTTGTAGGATTAATAAAATCAGTGTTTACATTCGGCGCATAGAAATATTCACTGATGCTAACCAGCCCATTTCCAACAGGTTGGCGTTCACTTTTAAGCCACCCTGAAACCGGATCATACTCGAGAGTCACTGAGGACTTGTCAGGGAACTCGATACCCGCAATTTTGGACGCCTTTTGGACGCCATTCGCATATCTACCCGTTCCGGAGCCATAGGAGAAAACGGTCCTGGCCGTGTCGTCTCCAACAGTCAAGCGCGTCTCGCGTATTCTATCCGCCGGGTCAAGATCAACCTCGCAAACTACGGGATTACGGGAATCTTTTTTCTCAGTAATGGTAACAGTACGGGTGTTCCCGCTCTGACCTGTTTGAGCGCGCTTCACAGTTCCCCAGCAATACGTAAGGAAGGAACCGTCTGGAGATACTGTAACACCGCCCTTTTCCGCAATGCCCGGGATCCCGCTTTTATTCAGGCCCGTAATTTTGCCGTTCTGATCATATGACAAAACGGTTGTTATCGAGTCCGGGCCCGAACGCGACTTGTAATTCACGCTGGTTATGTGCCCTTTCTGTCTCTGCCAGCTGACCTCATATTTAGCGTCACGGGCACCTTCCGCAATTGTACGCTCATTGAAATCCATTGCCATTGTTGAGTACTGCCACGAGAACAGGCCGCCGGGGAAAAGAGTTGTCGTTTCCCTGTTAAGCCACATGTCAAAGGCAATATTCGCCTTTAGACTGGAAGACCTGCCATCAACGTGCGAAACCGACTCCAGCCAGCCTGACTTATAGAAATCGGGAAGAGGGGTCACCATGTAGCCAGACTCTGACGTCCTCTTCTTGAGGCTAAGCGAACGTCCAAAACGATGAACAACACCTGACTGAAAGCGCAGATCGTATCTCCTATCTCGATGATCTCCCGGCGTGATGTCAACCATGACATACGTCCTGCCGGAATTAACGCCGATTGGATAGCCGTAGACGCTGAACGCATTGTTTGTCCATGGAAAGTCAAACACGACAACATTCCCTTTAGGCCTCATCAATGCGACGCGTTTTATGTGCTGGCTGCTGTTTGTCGTATAATTGCTCTCGAGGATCCTGGTGTTAATGCTCAATGCCTGATAATAACCGGTATCATCAATATCCAGATTTGCCGTGTCATCGGCACCATCCGGCAACCACCCGGCAAACGCGTCAGAAGGAACAGGCAGGTATTGATATGGCAGGTGATGAAACGCACCCTGTGCCAGATATGCTGAAACAGGAACGCCGGCATACCAGACTGGAGTCCGGGCCAAAGGAACAATCACAATCGGATCTGAACAAACAGCATCAAAAAAGATAGTTCCAGTGTCCGGCCCAAAATCCGTCAGATCAGCACCGGTCTCTACCAGATCATCCTGATCGGAATCCGGTTCATCTCTTTGCTCGACAGGTTCCGGTCCGGGCACAGAAGGCAACTGCCATCGTAACAGCCAGTTTCCGTTTTTAACGGCATAGTAACGCTGAACAGAACTCTCGTCGCCGGGCATGTCAGTTCTTATGCTTCCCTCGTACCATGCATTTGAGTCTGTGCTGGTGACGGTGTATATGCATGCATATTTATTAGTATAGAGAGGCGATATCTCCGGGCTCCACTCCGCCCTTCCTGTGTATTCGGCTGAATTCGTAAGAACCCATCCACCGAGCCAGGAATAATCGTTTCCTATAAGATAAAGATCTCTTCCGCTGGGATAATTTGTGTCAACGCCCTTTACTGCTATCGTTGAATTCTCGCGCCCGGCACGGCAATACGCGTCCACATACTTTACAGATGTCAGGCTGGCATCACCGTAAAGCAGATAAGCCACAAATCGCGCATGAGAACCAAAACTATAATTATTGGTGGTAGTGATGGAAAAACTGTCCGCATCGAGAAAATCCCTGCCTACGCCATCCAGGTCAATATAGCCATACTGATTTGGCCCCACACTTGCCGCACCACTTACAGTAATCGACAACTTATAAACCCAGTCAGGGCGCGAAAAACTCGTCACATTACACCAAAGGTCAATATTCGAACCGGTTGCCCCAGACGGATCATAAACAAAATTACAACTCCAGGCGGGAGGATTTTCAATCCCAACCGGCTTTTTTGCATAGTCAAACCATGCTTCCGGCCAGTCCCCAAACCCAGCGCCTTTTGACACGTTTGCCTTTGCCTCCGACACCCCATACCCGTCCCAACTCCATATACCACGCGTGTCCGGGTGATCACCTAGATTATTATCAACACAAGCTCCCTGTTTCGTCCATATCAGCAGGTTAAGTGCCCGGCTAACGCGCTCCTGAATCCCCCGGTCGCAGGCCATCCAGATCGTTGACGCTTCGTTTGTAGACCAGTTGGTTATTCCTGCTGTAACGTGCAGGTTGGACACGGTCCACATCGGAAAGTCCATAGGATAATTGGTTGTCTGGCTGTTCAGCGTTGAAAAGAAAGTGTCAAAAGATCCATTGGCGTCAGAGTTGGTCTGGCAGACAAAATTGCCGCATATCTCATCAATCTTTTCTCCAAATCGCATGTAGTCCAGGTAAGGCCAGATAAATGTTGGTTTACATCCGATCATATCCTCGTTGGTCGATAGCCCTGCAACCCGGCACCGGTCAACGATCGCTTCGTAGCACCGCGTAATATGATTTGTCATCGCAACCCATTCAGGATCCGCGGGCCAGTTCGTATAAGAACAGCCTCCAGCTCTTGAAACAGAACCGGATGAAATAAGCACTGCGCACGTAATAACCCCGATAAATTTGCAGAGTCGCTTCGTTCTCACAGTGGACTCCTTAACGGTGTCAGGATATTGAAGTCATTATTTGCAGGCGGGTTCAGTTCTGTAGGCTTCTTCGGGTCCGTATTATATTGGTATTCCTGCAGATTGCCTACCCCGTCATTATCAGAATCGCCGGCAGCTTCCTGTCCAAGATTGCCAAAGCACAACATCTCCCACCAGTCAGGCATTCCGTCATGATCAATATCCGGAACAGAAAGTAAGAAATTCAGCGTCAAATCAGTCGCGAGGAATATTGTATCGCTCGCGCTTGAAGGTTCCGACAGATCATTCAAGCCATTTCCGTTAAAATCGCACCAGGCCTTGACCGTCCAGCTGCGATTGGCTGGAACGTTCTCGATCAGGTAGTTGCCGGGTTTCTGGAGGGATACAGTTACCTGGTTCGACCCTGAAACAGCCATTATGTATATTGTTCCGATAGAATATGCGCCATACGAAATCGATCCTGATATCTTAAAACCAACAGCTGCGGGCCGCGACCCTGGATCCTTCGGATCTGAACCGGCGCTTACCTCCAGCCCATCGTTGAAGCCGTCCCCATCTGTGTCCGCTGTTGCCGGATCGGTTCCATGCCGGAATTCCTCAATATTCGAAAGACCATCGCTGTCAAAATCGCCTTCCGCGGTTTGCTTGAGATCCCCGAAACAAACCCGCTCCCACCAGTCCGGTATCCCATCCATGTCGGAATCCATCTCCAGATACGCAAGAAGATCACCATTACGGCCAAGCAGGAATATCTCCCTGACCTCCTTCACGGTGAGGACATCATCACACAGTATCAATTGCGCCATCGAACCCTTGAAAGCGTTGTCGACTATCTCTTTCTTCTTCTTTCCGCAAATAACCGTATAGATATCGTACGAACCAAGAGTAAGATCCGCAGAACCGGAATGAATTGATTTTATCCCGGACGAAACTAGGTCCAGCATCTGGACCTTCTCGCCGTCGAAATAACATGAAACACCATCAGCGCTTTTTGTGACATCCCACGTCACCGCAAGATGAACCCATTCTTTCTTCTTAAGGCATTTCGTGCTCACCTGCAGGATGCTGTGTCCGGGACAAGGCGTTCCGTCATCGGAGAAGAAAATCCAGAGCCTTCCATCACAAAGAAAAACAGCATAATCACAGTTTCTATCCTTCGCCCTGAATTTACCCAATACCCTTGTCAAGCCCTCGGCATTCCCGGGATTGATCCAGACGCAAAGGGAAATGCTTCCCGTTACACTTAAGGTGTTGCCAAAACTTACATAATCATCCTTCCCGTCCAGTATAAGTGCAGAATCGATAAAAGAAGCGCCGTTCCGTAGACTGCCGTCAAGCCCGCTGCCAAAAGCCTCTGTTGCATTCGTAGCCAGCGGCCAATATGCCAGGACCTTATATCCGTTGTCGGCAAGTGTGGGATGCGACCCCGCATCAAGAGGGTTCGTCCCCAGCAAGTATTCCATTTGATTTGAAAAACCGTCCTGGTCAGGGTCCTGCAATAAATCAGATGGCGGGTTGCCACTGGTATTCTGCTTCGAGGCAACGGCAGAGAAAATCATACCGCAGGAAATGCAGGCCAGAACCATTGCATAGACAAACGAGCCATTGACTGCGCTGTTCTTCTTCCGCCTGTTCTTTCTGACCCAAATCATCTTTCCCAACCAATCCTGGCCGATAGTTCAAAATGGTCGGGAAAGATAATAAGGGCACAGAGAAGACCTGTATATCAGGGCGGGAGCCTGATTTTTTTGTAGGTATTTAGACTACAGGATTGTAGGGATGTCATTTACACGTCATAAGCCAAAGACCAATGTCCGGGAACAGGGATTCCGTTCACTAGGAATGGACAAACTGGAGTATTGGAGAATTGGAACGTTGGCAATTAAAGACTTAGGAAAGCCGTACCTGCTTCATCGGCTGGATGTGCTTTCGATCTTTCTTTTTGCCCAGCTCTGCGTCGAAACCCGGTTCCCATCGTTCCATCCTTCCATTACTCCAATCACCCATGGGATGCCATTGGATTCTGCTTGTTTGCCAAATGCCAGGAACAATCGCTCACTTCCCGCCGGCCATCATCCCCCTCAAAAAAACCACGGCCTTCGGCCCGTCTGCATTGAAATCCTTCGTGCCGGCTTCGATACTTATACCACCGGTATATCCGATCTTCCTGAGATTCCCAAAGAATGGCCCGTAATCATATTCCTCCGCCGACAACGGATAAACACGCCCTTTCGGATTGGCCATGTGCACATGCTTCAAATGCCGGCCAGCCTTAAGAATGATATCCGCTGATTCGTTGTCCTTGAACATATGATAAATATCAGCCAACAGTTCTATGTTGGAATCCTTCACAGCTTCAACAAGTTCAAGGCCTTCCCGAACAGTGTTGATAAAATTGCAGTCCTTGCTGTTCAGCGGCTCGATCACAACGGTTATGCCGTTTGTCTTTGCCAACGGACCTATCCGCCGGCAGAAATCTACCATCTGCTTCATCGCCTCGTCCCTGGAGAAATCCTTCGGGATCTGCCTCGCCCCGCCGCTTCCGAAAACCACGATCTGCACGCCCAGTTTATGCAGGCGGTCAAAACACTTTTCGACATACGCCATCTGCTTCTGCTTGTCTGTTTCCGGCCCCGTAACCCTGACATCACTTGGCAGAAATCCGTTAACGGACCTGACCGTTATACCCGCCTCCCTGGCAGATTTGACAATTTTCTCGAAATCGGGTTCGGATGCGGTCGCTATGGTTTTCGCGTTCAGCTCGATAAAATCAAAACCCGCCTCCTTGACCGCCTTGAAATCCTTTGAGCACACTCCGATCAGCGGCTTACCGGATTCCTCACTCCAGCTCTTACCGGCAGAGGCAGACAATACAAGGCAGGCAATGACGTAAGGGACATATTTCATAACAACAAGATAATGTCAGAACCCGGGTGATTTGTGAAAGTATTATTTTCCTTTCTAATGTAACAAGGTGTAAATTGCCGGTTTGAACCTTTAAACACTGTCGCTCAGCGAAAGGAACATGTTATGCATGGAATAAGCCGCAGAAGATTCATCAAGAACTTTGCCGCTACCCTGGCCGGTATCAGCATCATTACAAATGCCGCAAAAGTTTTCGGCGCTAACAACCGGGTCCGTGTCGCGCTGGTCGGCCTGCACGGGCAGGGAAAAACACACCTCTCCAACTATTCAAAATTACAGGATGTTGAGATTGCCGCCCTTTGCGACGTGGACGAGAACGTTCTCGCCCAGCGTCTCGCCGAAATGGAGAAAGACAACCTGAACAAGCCGGCAACATACTCCGATTTCCGGAAACTCCTCGAGGACAAGTCCATCGATGCTGTCTCCATCGCAACTCCCAACCACTGGCATTCGCTCCAGGCAATCTGGGCATGCCAGGCCGGCAAGGACGTATACGTCGAGAAACCGCTCTCCCACCGCTGGTTTGAAGGCCGCCAACTCGTGAAAGCCGCCGCCAAATACAACCGCATCGTCCAGCACGGCACAAACAGCCGCGGAAGCGCCGCAGTGCAGGAAGCCGTCCAGAAAATGAACGACGGCACGTTCGGCGAAGTCTACATGGCGCGCGGACTCTGCTACAAACGCCGCAACACCATCGGAAGAGCAAAGGAAGAACCCGTTCCAAAAGGGGTTAATTATGACCTCTGGACTGGTCCAGCTCCCCTGAAACCATTTACGAAAAACCGCTTTCATTACAACTGGCACTGGTGCTGGGATACCGGCGACGGCGATTTCGGCAACCAGGGCATCCATGAACTCGATGTCGCTCGCTGGGGACTGGGTGTGAAATTTCCGAACAAGGTTTCAGCCATCGGCGGCCACGTCATGTTCGATGACGACCAGGAAACTCCTAACATGCTCAATGTCGCCTACCAGTTCGACATGCCTGACGGAAAACGGCGCATACTCGAATTCGAGGTGCGGCACTGGCTCACAAACAGCGAGGTCGGCATCGGCACCAAACAGTTCGGCGGCACCGAAGTCCCGGCGGCGCTGGGCAATACAAATGCCGAGAAACCTGCAGCAGCAGGCAATACAATAGGCAATATCTTCTACGGCTCAAAAGGCTACCTGGCAATCGACGGTTATACCACCTACAAGAGCTGGCTGGGAAATAACCTGACTCCCGGTCCCGGCCGGAGTGAAAGTGGAAATACCTGGGCCAATTTCATCGAATGCGTGCGAAGCCGCAAGAAGGAAGAGCTCAACGCGCCGGTCGAAGAAGGCCACATTTCCTGCACTCTCCTTCATCTCGGCAACATTTCCTACCGCCTGGGCCGGACACTCAACTTCGATCCTGACAAGGAAGTTGTCATCGGCGATGAAGAAGCAGCCAGGATGCTGCGCGGCACATACCGCGAACCGTATGTTGTGCCGGAAGAAGTCTGAACGCTTCATCAGGGCGTTTTCTCTTCTCCTGCCATCCTGAAGGCAGCCGGAGAGAAACCTGTAATCCGCTTGAAAGCCTTTGAGAAATGAAAGGCATCACTGAAGCCCAGCTGTTCCGCCAGCGCCTCCAGTTTGATATCCTGCTTACGCAAAATAAGCTGTGCCTGCTCAATTCGCCTTCGCATTACGTACTTCGAAGGCGGGGCCCCGAACACCTCGGCAAACACCGTTGAGAAATGCGACTTCTCGTAATTCGCCAGCTTCGCCAACATCTCAACATGAAGGTTTTCTGAAAGATGATCCTCTATATATCTCAACACCGGCAGAAAACGTACCCACGCCTTCTGCGTCCGCGACAAATGTCCAGTATCAGCATCCCGGAAGAACATTGCCAGGAACTGCAGAAGGATCCCTCCGCACTCAAGCTGATCCCTGGCCGATTCACTCCTGTGAATCTCAATCAGCCTCAGCATATTCTTCTCAACCTGCCCGACATCAGCCGGAATTATTTCCACTTCATATGGAAGATAATCAAACAAATCAACGCACGAGAACAGCGTCGCCTTGAAATGCAGCCACCAGATCTGCAGGTCTTTCAGACAGCTATACGCAAACCCGCCCCTCGGCGGCACAAGATAGAAATGGCCCGGTTCAAGCCGATACTCCTGCCCGAATGACCGTATAAACCCACTGCCTTTCTTTATGTAATAAAGCCGCGCACAAGGCCGATCATCCAGTTCCTTGTGCCAGTACGCAGGAGTAAGATTCGAGACCCGCGATTCCAGTATTTCCCATTCAATACCCGAGAGCGGCTTTTTCATAATCCAATGAATATACATGCCGTGCCATGATTTGGCCATTCTAATTTTAGCCCTTTAACATATGCTTTTAGAAAATTGCATCATAATCAACTTTCCCGTATCCATGTTATAAACATCCGCAGAAATGGAGAGTTATGACCGGCAAGGAAAGAATCATCACGGCACTGAACAGAGGAACGCCCGACCAGGTGCCAACATTCGAATGGTTCATAGACAAAACAATCGGCCTCGCCCTTACCGGATCTGATGATCCAATCGAAATTGTAGACGCTCTCGACCTGGACGGAATCAATGTCCGGCCGGACTACTCACAGCATTTTACCGATGCCGTCACCTTTACAGACGAATGGGGCACCACACGCAAACTGACAGGTGACTGCATTCCATGCGTCCTCCAGAGCCCCATAGCCGACATCACAAAACACCTTGATTTTACATTCCCCGATCCAAATGCGTCTCACCGCTTCACAACCCTCGAAAAAGCGCTGAAGCAGTTCGGCAAGAAACGTGCAGTCATCCTGAACCTGCGCGACGGCTTCTCAGACATGCGGGACCTCCTCGGTTACGAGGAAGCGCTTGTCCAGCTAATGCTCGAACCCGGTCTTTACGCCGCACTTCTCAACCGCGCGGTTGAATACAACCTCGCCCTCGCCTCCATAGCCGTCAAACGCTACGGGATAAACATCATTGCCACAACCGACGACGTCGCGAACGCCAGTGGACTGCTGATCGCACCCGAGAATTACTTCGCCGTCATCGGACCAGCCTTCAGGAAAGCGATCAAAGGCTACAGGGATCTGGGCTGTTACGTCATCAAACACTGTGATGGCGATGTCTTGCCCTTGATTGACTTCTGGATCGAGGCCGGGATCAGCTGCCTTGACCCCATAGACCCATCGGCCGGATTGAAGATGTCAGACATAAAACGCCGTTATGGCCGCAAAATCTGCCTCAAGGGAAACATCAACTGCGCAGGCTCACTTCAATACGGCACGGAATCAGATGTTGAGAATGAGGTGAAAGAGTGTATTCTTCAGGGCGGAAGGAACGGACTCATTCTTTCTTCAAGTAACACGATACACCGAGGCGTGAAGCCCGCCAACTACCGGGCCATGCTGCAGGCATTGAGAAACAACGGGGGCTCGAAATGACAAGACATTTGAGATTACTCCTCTTCTTATTATTCCTTCCAGCAGCTTTCGCCGGCACAATCATCGCCGCCGACGTGCCATCGAACGAAGAGGTCCAGGACCAGTTCGACGTCATCAGGCATGACATCGCTAATCGCAGAACATTCGAACAGTACGCGAAGGAAACTTTCTGCCCGGAAGCCATGATACTTGCTTCAGACCGCGACCCGGCCGACGTTGTCCTCCGCCGCACAGCTGCATTGCTCGCCGACCTGCGAAGAAACGATAAAACGAAAAAACTGGCACCTCTCGAAAAAGAACTTTCTGACCTTCAGAAGAAAGCAACAGATGTAGCCGTAGCCGACGCCAATGCCCGGCGCTCATTGTTCGGCGAGGCATGCACCCTCCGCAGAAAGATTGCCTTTGCAAACCCACTGCTCAATTTCGACAAGATCCTCTTCATAAAAAGGCATCGCGCAGTCTACCCCCACATGTGCGACCAGTTCTACGGAATCGCGCAGGCACCGGGAGGCGGACTTTACATCCTCGAGAATCCATTCAGCGGCGACCAGAAGATCAGGGATGTTCTTGCGGATTCCACGGTCGAGGCAGGCAGGCTAAAAGGACAGAAATTATCAGGCGGACCCGTCCAGGATCCGAACGCACATTGGGACGGCGGAAACAGGCGCTCCGGCACAGATACAGGCGGAACGTTCCTCTCTCCCAGCCTGTCGTACGATGGGAAACAGGTCCTCTTCGCCTATGTCGAAAACAAGGGCAAGCCCGAACAGATATTCCACACCGACGCCACCCGCGGACACTGGGATGAAGGGCGCGCATTCCACATTTTCAAGGTGAATATCGATGGCTCATCCCTCCAGCAGCTCACCGATGGATCTTGGAACGACTTCGATCCATGCTGGCTGCCAAACGGAAGAATTGCATTCATCACCGAACGGCGCGGCGGCTACCTGCGCTGCGGTCGCGCATGTCCGCTCTACAACCTGTTCGACATGGCCGCCGACGGGAGCGGTATTAACGCTTTAAGCTTCCATGAAAGCAATGAATGGAATCCCCGTGTCACCCACGACGGCCGGATCATTTATACCCGCTGGGATTACGTCGACCGACACGGCTGCGTGGCGCACGGGCCATGGATTACCACGCTGAACGGGTCAGACTCACGCGCGGTTCACGGAAATTTTGCCCCGCGGCCCGTCCGCCCCGACATGGAACTTGAGCTGCACGCCATCCCTGATTCGCACAAATACGTCGCCATCGCTGCCCCGCACCACAATCAGTGTTTCGGTTCTATGGTAATCATCGATCCACGGATTCCGGACGATGACGCCATGGGCCCGGTAAAACGGGTCACCCCGGACGTCGGCTTCCCCGAAAGCCAGGGGGGAAGGGAAGTCTACGGCTCTCCACTACCGCTCTCGGAAAATTATTACCTCTGCGTTTACGACGCAGGAATGCAGGTACCAGGCCTCACAGGCTCAAAAGGCAGGTACGGCATTTACCTCGTGGACAGCTTTGGCAACAAGGAATTGATTTACCGTGATCCGCAAATTGCATGCATGACGCCCGTTCCCCTGAGACCAACCCAAAAGCCGCCATCAAGCAAACCAGGGTCAGCCTCTGCAATTGAAATGGAAAATGTCGCGCCGGGCGCGACAGGCGAAGCAACCATGGCTGTTGTCAACGTCTACGACAGCATTAAACCCTGGCCCGAAAATCTAAAGATAAAGGAACTAAGGATTTATCAGCTCCTGCCCATGTCGGTTCCATCAGGCGGCCCACCGCATCTAACAGGTAAGCGGGTCGCCGAAGCCCAGGATTCGGTTGTCCCCTGCCGCTGGGTTCTTGGAACAGTGCCGATAGAGACTGACGGCAGTGCACATTTCATCGTGCCGGCCTATCGTGAGGTCTTCTTCCAGGCATTGGATGAAAAAGGCATGGCCATCCAGTCAATGCGTTCTGCAACATACGCCCGCAAGGGCGAGCGGCTCGTCTGCCAGGGCTGTCACGAACCAAAGAATCGCACGCCCGAACAGAACAGGGCCACCCCCATCGCCCTGAAACGGGAACCTTCACGGCCCAAGCCTGATGTCAGCGGCTCGAATCCTTTCAGTTATCCCCTTCTTGTCCAGCCTGTACTCGATCGCAATTGCGTAGCCTGCCATGACAAGAACAAGGACAAGGACAAGAAAGCTCCAAACCTGAACAAGGAACCAATCGAACACAGATGGTATGCCTCTTATAACAGCCTGGTAGATTTCGCCTATACGAGTTATGGAGCAGGAGGAAACTGGAAGGATCCCCGTTTTTACCGGACAACTCCCGGCGAATTCGGCGCACGTGCCTCTAAACTTTACGCAATGCTCACAAAAGGACATCACGATGTGAAGCTGTCAGAAGAGGATATGCACCGGCTGACACTCTGGATGGATTCAATGTCGTTGTTCTACGGCGTTTTCGAGAAAGAAGGCGGCGAAGCACAATTGCGCGGCGAAATCGCAAAACCAACGCTGGAGTAAGAAAAAGGTACAAAGTGGCAAAGGCACAGAGGCACAAAGGCTTAGCATGAACAATTCTGCAGGCACACCCCTCACCCTAACCCTCTCCCTCAAGGGGAGAGGGAAAAGAGCTTTGGGAGAGTGCAAAGAATTAACAGCCAACTGGTGATATAGAGATTCATTATGAGTCTTCTTCCTCTCCCTTTGGGGGAGAGGACTGAGGTGAGGGGATATGGTGCGTAACTGAATCGTTCCGGCTTAGAATCATGAAAAGGAGCGTTATATGGATTCTAATTACATTGGATTCCTATTGCTGTTGATAGGCGCGGTCTGCGGCGGTTGTTTCGGGTTACCCAGCAAGTTCGTAAAGAAAGACACTCCCTGGGAAACGCTCTGGGGCCCTTTCTTCTTCTTCGTTACCATACTCATACCGGTAGCGTTATTCCCGTTTATAGCAAAGGGGCTGTTCGCAACATGCGCTGAGGCCGGAATCAAGGTTGTCCTGATGCCCGTGATCTTCGGCTTTCTCTGGGGACTTGGTTCAATGACCCTCGGCATGAGCTTCTCTTTCATCGGCCTCTCACTTGCCTACGCCATCAACTACGGAGCGCAGATTGCATGCGGCGGAATGGGCCCGTTTATAATCCATAACCGCGACCAACTCTTCACTTCACACGGCCTGGTAATCATGGCGGGAGTGGCTGTATGTATCATCGGTGTAATAGCATGCGGCAAGGCTGCCATGTTGAAAAGCGCAAGCCAGCAGGACGGCACTGACAAGTCCGCCGTACCACCGGCCGGGGATAAAATGATCAAAGGGCTGATCATCGCCTTCCTGTCCGGCGTCCTGTGCGCCTGCTACTCCATTGCATTCAGCTACGGCGGCGGGGTAATGGAAATCTCCATGAAAAGTTTCGGCAATGAAGGCTGGCGCGCCGCGTTTGCCGTATCGGCCCTTATCCTGTGGGGCGGATCCGCCTCCGCACTCGGCTACTGTATTTTCAAGTTCTTCTGGAACAGGAGCTGGAGCACACTTTCAGCTGAAGGAACCGGCCGAACGCTCTTTATTGCACTGATCATGGCCCTCCTTCATAATGGTGCCATAATCTTCTTCGGCATCGGCGCGTCGAAGCTGGGCGCACTGGGCGTAGCAATTGGCTATGCTGTCTTCATGTCATTTGCCATCATAGTCGGCAATGTAAACGGGTTCCTCACAAAAGAGTGGAAAGGCGCCAGCAGTGCAAGCGTCAGGTGGATTGCAACAGGCATCCTTATCCTCGTGATCGGCGTGAGCGTCCTGGCAACAGGCAATTACCTGCAGGGCGAATTCCAGAAGAAGATTGCTGAATCTGCAAAAACGGTAAAATGACATGGACTACCTGGCGGCAATAGATCTTGGATCAACAAACCTCAAGGCCGTCGTATACGACCTGGACGGTAATGCCATTTCATCCGCCAGCCGCCCGACCGAAAAGATCCAGCAGGACCCCAAAAAACATCCTGAATGGATCATATGGGACCCAGACCAGGTCTGGCAGGGCGCTGCCGATGCCGCAAAAGAGGCAATCTCCAAAATCGACAACCCTTCCCTCATCAGGGGCGTAGCCGTTACAGGCATGGGAATGGACGGCGTCCCGGTAGACAAGAGAGGCAAACACCTCTACCCGTTTATCAGCTGGCATGACACGCGCACCGCAACGCAGGCTGAATGGTGGGCAGATAAAATCGGGGCCGAACGGACATTTGCCATCACCGGATTTCCCGCGTGGGCAATGACGGCAGTAATGCGCATCCTGTGGATGAAGGAACACGAACCCGCGATCATGGCAAAAGCCTATAAGTGGCTGCTGATCGAGGACTTCCTGAACCACAAACTATGCGGCGCAATTGCAACCGACTATACCATGGCTTCCTGCATGCTCCTGTTCGACCAGAAGAAATTAAACTGGTCGGACGAACTGCTCAAAGCCTCGGGCGTTGACCGGAACCTTCTGCCGGAACCGCGCCAGAGCGGTACATCGCTCGGGAAAGTAACAGCCGCTGCCGCAAAACTCACCGGCATCCCGGAGGGAACTCCTGTCATCCTCGGCGGACAGGACCATATTTGCGGAACAATTCCAGCCGGCGCATACAAGCCGGGAACGGTCCTGGATGTCATCGGAACGTGGGAGAATATCATCGCAGCGGTAAGCGAACCGACGTTGACGCCTGAAATCCTGAATTCGGGTATATGCATGCAGGCACACGCCGCGAAAGGAGTCTATGCACCCTGGGGCGGTTCCGTTGCAGGTGAATCCATCGAATGGTTCAGGAAGCAGTTTGCACGGGACAGCCGCGAAAAAGACGGCCTTGTTCCATGGGACCTTCTGGTGAAAGAACTGGAAAACACTCTTCCGGGTTCGGGCGGCGTCATGTATCTGCCGCACATCACCGCTGCAGGCTGCCCTGTAAACGACAGCAAGGCCATGGGCGCTTTTGCGGGCATCACCAACACTGTCTCCCGCGAACATATGCTCAGGGCGGTTATCGAAGGCCTCAACTACCAGTTCCTGGACATTCTTTTCGCAATGGAGAAATCCATGAACCGCAAATTCACAGATATCAAGGTGAGCGGCGGGGCCACAAAGAATGAATTCTGGATGCAGAACAAGGCTGACATGACCGGCATGCCCATAGAAGTTTCCGATCTACCCGATGCCTCACCCCTGGGTGTTGCAGTCATCGCCGGGCTGGGACTTGGACTTTACAAAGATCTGGATGCAGCTTATAAGAGGGTTAAGCGGCCCGGCAGGATTTATAATCCGCGAATGGAATTTACCGCGAAATATCGCGAGTACTACGAGATATACAAAAGACTATATCCGTCATTAAAGTCTATCAGCCACAGGTTGTTCGAAATAAAAACAGCAGGAAGAAACATATAATAGGAGCACAGTGCTATGAGAAACAGAAGAACAGTTGCAAAGTTGTCAGGCGTCCTGATGCTGGCAGGAATAATGGTTGCTGTCATGGGAACACAACAGGGATGCAAATGTCCTTGCTTCACAAAATCAAGCGCAGCATTGAAAAAAAGCCAGCTGCTGGTCGAACTTCCGGACTCCTGCAATACCCCTGACGGAATGTGCCTGATGGCGGATAACAGCGTGATTGTTTCGATCCCGAATTTCAACGACTCCAAACAGCCTCCGCTGCTGGCAAGGATAACGCCTGACAACAAAGCGGAGGTTTTCCATCAATTCCCCACACCGTACCCGGGCCTTGAGAAAGGCGTCGACCGGATTGCCCCGATGGGCATCTCGCGCGATCCGGCATCGGGCAGCCTGTACCTGGCCGACAACCAGTTTTCGCCGGAAAACCCCGGCAAATCCCGGCTGTGGAGACTGGATGTAAAAGATGGCAAAGTGGAGAAGATGGCGCTGGTAGCCAGCGGATTCAACATTGCAAACGGCACGGCAGTAAACGGCGGATACGTCTACATCACCGAATCAACACTGAAACAGGAATACAAACCGACAATGAAGAGCGCCGTCATGCGGTTCAAGCTCTCAGATGAGAACGTGGTACTGAAAACACCCCTTGAAAGCGATCCCCATATCGTGACGACCTTTGACAGCAAGAAGAAACAGTGGCCGTTCGGCGCCGATGGAATAACGTTCGACAGCAAGGGTAACCTGTTTGTGGGCCTGTTCAGTGATGGAGTAATGTACAAGATCACTTTCGACGAGAAAGGCAGCTTTAAATCCAAGAGCGTTTTTGCCAGGTCACCCAGCAAAATGATGAGCTGCGACGGAATGTCCTGCGACCTTCGCACCGACAAGATCTACATGGCCGACTGCGCAGGTAATGCCGTGCTGATAATCAATCCTGACGGTTCAATTCAAACATTGGCCCGCAACGGGGATGTTCCGGACGCTGCCTCAAAACGCACCGGCATGCTGGACGAACCCAGCGAAGCGCTGGTACGGGGTGATGAAATCGTAATCGCCAACATGGACTGGCCTATCGACGGCTTCGTAAATAACAAACCGTGGCGGATGCCGGCCACAATCTCGGTAATCAAATTAAAATAAACCTGAAGATAATCAGCAGATACCTGAATATTTCACCCAAAGATTGAAATATTCACCCTTCGGGCCGATCTCGACCCCTTTAATAAAAGGTCGAATCGGGGTTGATCCCGACGCACCCGTTATAACCAGGCGGGTGAGGTCGGCTTCCAGACCAAACATCGTATTGCCAAGGGCTGGAAGTGAATTTTGCCCAATCCGTGCAAAATTCAGGACATACATTAACCTCTTTTCAATTCGCCAGCCTTGTATTACGTTTGCGCAAGGTAATTGCCGGATGGCTTAATGAAGAAACAGCGCATACTGCTTGTTGACGACGAACAGCACATCGTGGACGTCGTTGTCTATATCCTTGAAGAAAACGGATTCGATGTTGCCGTGGCACTCGACGGCGACACAGGCCTGAAAAAGTTCAAAGACAGCAGGCCCGATCTGGTCATTCTCGACCTTAATCTTCCCGGAATTTCCGGCCTGGACCTTTTCCGTACGATGAAGGAAACCCGCCGGGATTTTCCAGTCATCATGCTCACCTCGCGCGCGGACGAAGTCGACCGGATCCTCGGCCTCGAGCTAGGCGCAGACGACTACGTTACAAAACCCTTCAGCCCGAGGGAACTTGCCGCCAGGGTAAAAGCAGTACTCCGGCGCATCGAACCTGGATCTGCCGTCAAACCCGCGTCACGGCTCTCGCACGGCCCGCTGGACCTGGATTGCGACGCGTTTTCCCTTGTTTACTTCGGAAAGAACATCCCGCTTACCAGGTCGGAATTCAAATTTGTTGAATGCCTCGTCCGCTTCCCGGCGCAGGTTTTTACCCGGGACACGCTCATGGACAGGATTTACGACGGTGACCATTGCGTAACCGACCGGAGCATAGACGCATACGTAAAGCGGCTCCGGAAGAAATTCGCGGAAGTCAAACGCGGCATAGACCCAATCGAGACCGTTCACGGCCTCGGATACAAACTCAACCAGAACATTGAGAGCGCCCGGTGAAAAGTATCCGCTGGAAAATTATTATCCTCTGCGTGGCAGTCATCCTCGTACCGCTGTTCATGCTAAACCGCTACACAATTGAAACCTTCGACACTTTCACCCGGCAGAATCTCGAACAGCAGATGAAGGAAAATGCCTTTATCATCGGCGAACAGTACAAGGCCGCGCTTGCCCCGGATGGAAGCATCGGGAAGGATAAAACCGCAGGTTTTAATGAAGCAATGAACACGTACAGCAGGGAAATCCAGACGCGGATCCAGCTCCTTTCCCCGTCAGGAATGGTGCTCACGGACTCATCAACCAACTCTGAAGTAAAAGCCGATCTTTCCCAAAGACACGAAGTCACAGAGGCAATGGCGGGAAGAATGCATGCCAGCTTCAAGATGACAGCCGACCGGAGTTACATGTATTACTATGTTGCCCGGCCGGTAAAAAAGGACAATGCGGTTTGCGGGATTGCCTACTTGTCACGCCACACGAGCCCTATCGTTCGTACTATAAGAAGCATCTTCACTTTCCAGAGAACCATCACCATCATGGCAATGCTCGCCGCAATTGTGCTCGCCTCAATACTCGCCCACACCATCACCAGCCGCTTGAGAAAGCTCACGGCGGCAACAACAGCCTTTGCCAGGGGAAGCTCCGAGCTGGACGTAAAAGTCCGGGGACGTGATGAAGTGGCTGAACTCGCGACATCAATAAAGGCCATGGCAGAAGAAATCCGCAGAACGAACACTTACAACCGTGAATTCATTTCAACGGTAATGCATGAGCTGAAAATGCCTATTACCGCCATCAAAGGCGCGGCGGAACTGCTCGAGCACGGGGCAATCAACAAGGAGACAGCCCGAGACAAGTTCCTTTCGAATATACGGTTCGAAGCCGAACGCATGACCCGCATGGTCCTCGAACTTAACGCACTTACAAAACTGGACATGGAAATCCCGCACAGCCAGAAGGAGAAGGTGGACTACTGCAGGTGCGTGAGTGAAATCGTGGAACGTTTCGAAACAACACTGGAACCGGAACATCCCCAAATCAAAGTGTCACTTCCGGAGAAGAACATTTCCGCCATGATCCTACCGGGCCGCATCGAACAGGTGATCTGCAACCTCCTGGGAAATGCCGTCCGCTACACGCCGGCCGGCGGCTCGATAGAAGTAACCTTAACGGAAGGACCGGATGCTACGGTTATAACCTCGGTACGTGATAATGGGTGCGGAATATCTCAATCCAATCTTCCGAAAGTATTTGACCGCTTCTTCACCACCGAACCAAAGGACCGCCCGAAGGACTACGGGAGCGGACTCGGCCTTGCTATAGCCAAAACCATCGTGGAAAGCCACCATGGAAGGATATGGGTTCAGAGCGTCCCTGGTCAGGGCGCAACTTTCTCTTTTACCCTGCCGGCAACTAACGCCTGACGAAGGTCTCCGCGGCTCAGGACTGCCAACTCTGCTTTAGGTTCCGGGAATGCGCTTTCTGCATCAAAAAGACGGAGATTGTTGACCGACTCACCACGTTGAGCGGCCTTCACCGCCTTTGCAATAAAACCGGCATACAGCTTTGCCCCCTTCGGACGAAGATGAATACCGTCTTTCCAGAATAATTCAGGATGTTCATTGCTGGCGCCATACCAGTCCAACAATCCTGCGTTGGGATAAAGCTTGATCGCATCCGCCAGCATCACGTTGTTCGCATCTTCCCAGTTACGGGGAACCCTGACATTCACGACGATGACTTTCCTCACATCCTTGAGCTCCGCCATTATCTTATCAAACATAGACCTGCTGAAAAACCCGTTGGCTCCGATATGAAGCACCACTATCGGATTAATCCTGCCACCCGTACGCAGTTTCTGGATAACAGACAGCGCCTGTTTTGCCTGGCGCCCCTGCTCCGCATCAATTATCACGTTTTCTCCAAGGGTATGCCTGAGCTCATTTGTCACGCCCTGCATCACCGAATCACCAACGGCCGTGACCAGCTCAACAGATGCCGACTCTATTACTGGCTGATTTGTCACGGGCGATGCAACCACTGGAGCCTGTACTATTTCAGGTCTTTCTTCCGGCACGGCAATTGAAACAGCAGGTGAAAGATAGGCCGGTGGCTGTGGCGGCCTGGCGTTCAGAAGAAACAATCCAAGCACGGTAACGACCACGGCAACAGACGTAACAGCTGCGGTCCAGCGCCGCATCAGCATGAGCCTCTCAAAGCCGTTCGCCTCACATAGTCTCTTCCAGGACCGGCCGAGCGCACCTCCGCGAACCGGCTTTTCAACGAAATGATAGGAAAGCGCCGCGAGAACTGCTGTCAGCGCAAGACGCATGAAAAGAAGCGGCAGTCCTTTTATAGTGACATCGAGCTCCGGCCTCGTAACCGCAAAGACGGGAAAATGCCAGAGGTATATGCCGTACGAACGCAGGCCCACCCATAACAATGGCTTCCATGAAAGCAAAGAGGCAAGAACCCGGCCGCGCGGGGAAACCGCCACCGCGATCAACCCTGCGGCTGCCAGGTCCACGACAGTAAAACCGCCGCGATACAGCAAAGCATTGAACTCTGTAACGAAAATGAAACATGCGGCCAGAACGCCAAGCGCTGCCAGTCCAGCCGTCTGCGTAAGCCAGTTCACCTCTTTCTCTTCGCTTTTTCCTGGCCGCCGGATGAAAGCCAGGGCAGCACCGAATAAAAGGCCCGCCGCCCTGGTATCAGTGCCAAAATAAATCCGCGAGGGATCCGTATCCGGCTGGTAGAGAACCGCCATTGATGCAATGGACGTCAGTATGCCGGCCAGAATTACAAACAAAACAAGGCTTTTGCGCAGGAACCTGAGCAGCAGAAATAATGCAACCGGCCAGAACAGGTAAAACTGCTCTTCCACGGCAAGCGACCACATGTGCTTCAGCAGTGACGGGCGCCCGACTGTTTCGAAGTAGGACTTGCTGCTGAACACCTGGAACCAGTTGTTAACGTACAGGCCTGTGCTCAGGAAGTCGCCGCGAAGCCCGGCCACCTCGTCAGGCAGAAATACAACGGCATAGGAAATCACGGCAAGGATGAGCAGGAACAAAGCCGGAAATAAACGCCGCGCGCGTCGCAGCCAGAAATTGCTGAAGCTGATGCATCCTTTCTCAACCCATTCCGAAAGAAGCAGGGATGTAATCAGGTAACCGCTTATTACAAAAAACACTTCGACACCGAGGAAACCTCCCGGTATCCATTTCAATCCCGCATGATAAAGCAGAACAGCGATGACCGACAGTGCGCGCAATCCATCCAGGGCCGGAGAATAAAATAGTCGGGCGTCATGTCCTTCCGTCTTAGCCAGCGGGGCGCTGGAAACAGGTTCTGTCACAGCAACAGAATTGCGCGGTGACTTTAGAGTAAGTCCCTGCAGTGACAATAACTGGACATTCTTGCCGGATAGAAGAGAGCTTCTGACTGCCTGCATGCCTGATCCCTTTCAAGAGAATTCCCGATCCAGAATATTCGGGAATCAGACTGCAGAAATGATGTGACAGAAAGATGACAGAATAATGAAATGTTATGACAGAGATGTGACAAAGAATATGCCAGCCGGCTTGAGCCACGGTTCTTCGCGCGGAATCAATAGGAATAGCCAATACCGCACATAATTAAGTCCGTATCCCTGTTATAATCCGTGATAATCCGGCTCCAGGACAAGCGGACGGCCAGGTTTGAAAGCAGGCGGTATCTGCCGGTTAAGGTAATGACCCCTGCAACGGTTTTGCTCCCTTTCCCCTCGTGAAGCTGACCATGGTAGTCATCGCGAGCCTGGTAGGCTCCGCCGCCCAGACCGAGACATGCGGAGTCATTGAATCTTTTTGCAACCCATAGCTGCGAAATGACTCCGTTGCGATCAATCATTTCGCTGTCTCCCTCATCGAACCAGGCAATGGTCCAGTCCAGATATCTCAGCAGATTTCTTCTATATTCGACGCCCATAACAAAAGAAATCTCCGACCCGAAGCTATTCACAATCGCCTGGCCGGCGAACGCCGTTATTTCATTTTGCGCTGTTTTCACAGGCTCAGCCGCCAATTCCCCGGGCATTCCAGGCAAAGGCAGGGAATCAAACTCGTACCCAATTCCCAGAAGAACGGACAGTGTATCCAGGTCCGCGGTTTCTATCCAGTTTGCGCGCAGTCTCAAATGCCATCTGTTATGCAGGTGCCACGTCGCAGCCAGGCTTCCTTCAAACCCAAACTCGTGGGTATCTCTATATGGGCTGGAACTGGATTCGCGCGTGGTATCAAAATACAAATAAGGCCCAATCCCGGCAGACAGGAAGAGCCGCCGGTCAAGAAGACTCGTTCCAGCCCAGAATTGACAGGCAATGCCGTCCCGGTGATCGTCCGGAAAATGTCCTTCGTTTAAATACGAAATGCTGAAGTCAAAATGCTTTCCCAGCCCCATTAGATATTCATACTGTAATGAAAATGAAGGATCGTCTGTACCGGAAGTCCGCACCATGCCTCCGAGGAAATATACGGCATTTGTCTGCGAAGATGAGGCGTTAGCCTGTGCAGTGATGAACCCGATCACAAGGGCAAAAGACACGAATAGTTTTCTCATTAATCCTTTTCTACAACCGCCGGCTGACGGCAAGATGCATTCCAATGTCTGAACTGTTCTTAAAACTAACCATATTCTCAACAACGGCAAATTCCACGGTTGCGGAATCACTTATCCGCCACTTCGCACCGAAGCTTAACTCATAGCAGGGCTTGGAAAACTCATAATAATCTACTGCAACGGCCGAACTGCCGAGGCTCTGGATAACCAACGACAGGGAAGAAGTATATTCGTATTCTATTCCCAGTAAACCTGAATATTCCTCGCGATGCAGTTTCATGCCGGAAAGTTCAGAATCCTCACAATAGAAGAAACCAGCTCCTCCAAACACAATTACCGGACTGGACCACAGTCGCTTGGAGGCCACCGCGGAAACACTGATAGAAGGAGATCCCAGCCCTTCCAGCTGTTCGTCATCACCAGTAGGAAGCGACAGCTGGAATTGCAGGGTTAAAGAAGGAATAACCCGCGTGCCAGGCCTCTTTACAACAGCACACAGGGCAACATCGCCGATACCCCATGATTCTCCCCTCGTAAAGCTTTGTGTCGTGCCATTGCTTATGCCAGTGGTGAGGCATTGATTCCTGGCAAATTCATCCCGCTGCGAGTTGCCAAGCTGAAATATACGGTGGAAGCTCTCTATTGTTGAATCCGAAAAGCCGCCAGTCCGGCCTACGACCGGAACAACAAAACCAATGGCTACCGAATCATTCAACCCGTAATGAATCCTGGTATTGCTGCGAATCCACTCCCCGTCGATCATGTATTTACCCGGTTCATAGCACCAGACATTTGCCCATTGAAAATCAAACGACATCTCCAGCGATCCCTTATGCACACTGTTGGGAAGCAGGAACATGCTGGACGGACGGACAATATGGCCGGGCGACAGGGATGGAACTGTCAAATAGCCCAGGCCGGAGTTTTCATAAACAGAGTCGTTTCCGGATACCAGTGACGCAAAGATGGTTCCGTTGAAAAGGAGACATGCGAGAAAAGCCGGAACAGCTGTTCGCAACCGTACATATAACGCGGCAGTTTGCATTGGAATCAACAGCCCCACCCTCTATTAGCCTGGACGTCTAACCCTCGTTGTCTTCGTGTCCACGCAACCATTACTTAACAGAACGGAACACAGATTCCCAGTTCTTGAACACCGGTTCGAGACCTTTCTTCCTCATAGCCCTGCAGAAAGTCTTTACATTCCGGCTGTCGCTCACATCAAACTGGCCTTTCTCATGACCTTTAATAACGTGATGATAACCGCCGACGGTTGTCTTGCTGGCCACGCTCATCCTTGAAATACCAATACCGGCGATGCCGTCACGGAACTCTGCCCGTTCGCGCGTGGAAAGAACCAGCGGCATGTCCGGGAAGCATATGCGGAACGCGAATATCAGCTGCGCGAGAAGATTGTCATCAACTTCATACCCGGGTTTGAAATCGCCATACTGCGCGCAGATCCGTGGAAACGAGACCAGTACTCCTGCTTTCCAGAACTTCTTTCTAAGATACGACGCATGCTGAAACAGGCATATTGCATCAGACAACGGATCAGCCAGCCCCAGCAGGGCGCCAATCCCGACGGTACGCATTCCGCCTTCAAGCGCGCGTGATGGAGCCTCCAGCCGGAATTCGTAATCACGCTTCTCTCCCCAGCGGTGCAACATCGAATAAAGCCTGCGGTCATAAGTCTCCTGGTACAGCGTTATGCCAGTACAACCGGCTTCGGCCAGTTTTCCATATTCTCCGGCCAACATCGCAAACGCCTCGACTGTCACATTATGAAAAATCCCAGCCGCCACCTTTACGCACTTCAGCAGGTAACCGAAATCCGCGTCAAAAGTTCGCTCACCGGTAAGAAGCAATACATCGTCGAATCCTTTTTGTTTCAGGGCTGAAATCTCGGCTTCAAGTTCTCCCGGCTCAAGCCGCCTTCGCGGCTGTTTTCGGTCGGACGCAAACCCGCAGTAAACACAGCCGCCGCTGCAGTAGTTCGAAAGATAAAGTGGAACATACAACGAGATCGTCCGTCCAAAGTGTTTTCGTGTAAGCGATTGTGCACGCTGCGCCATGCGTTCCATTGACCCGGCGGCAGCTGGCGAGATAAGGGCTGTAAACTCACGGATACCGGGAGAAGCGGAAGACATGGCCCGTTCCACGTCAGATTCCCCCGCCCGCATGCACAGCGGACGCCATTCTTCCGTATCAAGCCAGTTTGTATTCTTCTTCTTCATTATTTATTTGGAACCACAGATTAACACAGATGAACACGGCCGCAACCAAAAGCACGAGAAGAAATCCGAACTCATGGAATCAACTTTATCCTGGCCCTCGGCCAGGTGTAAACGCATTTCGCATTTCGTTTCTTTGCGCGAATATTTCGAGTCAGATAGCCGGGAGCGCAATCCCGACCTCTCGGAGAGTCGGGACACGAAAGATCTGCGTCGAAATGCGAGACGCTTAGGACAGAACCTGTCAGTTATGACTCGAAAGAAACTTGGTGAGCGGGCTGGAAGCAATGGCAACATCGCTTTTCGACATGAGGCCGGCGAGCCTGGCCTGCCGTCCGGCCTTTACGGCCAGCGCAAATGCTGACGCCATCGCGGCCGGTTTCTCAGCCGCCGCCAGCGCGCTGTTGATCAATACGGCATCACACCCCATCTCCATCGCCGCAGCGGCTTCCGAAGGCGAGCGAAGACCAGCGTCAACAATCACAGGAACATTGCTGTTCTCGATTATAAGCCGGAGCATCTCGCGGGTGGACAGGCCATGGCCGCTCCCGATCGCCGAACCCAGCGGCATTACAGCCGCACAACCGGCATCCTCCAGCCGCTTCGCCAAAACAGGATCTGCCGGCATGTAAGGCAGAACAATAAAGCCTTCCTTTGCCAGAACCTTCGCCGCTTCATAAGTTTCAATCGGATCGGGCATCAGGTGATGGGGATTGGGATGAATTTCAAGTTTCACAAAAGGACTGCCGCTCAGCTCCCTTCCAAGCCTCGCCGCACGGACCGCCTCTTCTGCATTCATGGCGCCTGACGTGTTGGGAATGACCGTAATGTTCTTCAGCTTCGAAAGAGGGCGGTACAGATCGTCCGAAGCACGCTTCCGGTTGAATCGCCGCAGGGCCACTGTCACCAGCTGAGTTCCGGAACCCCTGATGGCCCCCAGCATCGCAGCAATATCGGAGAACTTCCCGGTTCCAACCAGCAACCGCGACTCGAAACTGAACTTCCCGAGTTTAAGCAGATCTTTCATGGAAACGTATAATAGACAGTTAGGAAAATGAGTAAACAACTAATCCGGATATTGCACGAAAAAAACAATATCCGCCCGAAGGGCCGATCTGTCCCGACCTCTCGGAGCGTCGGGACAATCGGTATTATCCCGACTTGCGATTTGTAATGAAATTGCAAGGTCGGCTTCAGCGAGTTTCGCTTTATTGCTGAAGCGAATATTGCATGAACGTCAAAACGCTCATGCAATATTCGGATTAATTATTACTCTGAAAGGCCAATGCTTATCACTCTTTGCTTTTCAGAGGATTAACAACTGACAGTCCGCCGTAGTCCTGGTCGTCGTTGAGATCCTCGGACCATAGTGTCGAGACACCTGACCTTCGCGCAGCTGCGAGGATGAGAGAATCCCAGAATGATATTTTCCACCGTTGTTGTTCGGTAAATGCCTGACGAAGCAGGTGTCCGGTGTTGTCCACCACCCGCCACGAAAGGTATCTCGAAACAATTTGAGCGGATCGTTCCACCTCTATCCCTTTCCGGAGAAGGTTCACATGAAGCTCCTGCAGCACCTGGACGCTGAGCGAGGGTCTCTCGCGACGTTGCCAGAACCCTTCAATCAGAGTTGCGGCCCGGGCGTGCTTTTCTCCGGCATCCTTATCGTACGCATAAACAAGGATGTTGGTGTCGATGAAGATATCAACGCTCATGCGACTCCTCGCGCGTCAAGGGCTTTCCGCCCAATGGAAGTCCTTCTTTAAGAACTAGAAGTGCGGCCTTTCGATCCTGCTCATAAAGGTCCTTCGATTCTATCTCACGTTTTATGACGCTTTGAGCCCAGGCAGATACCGACATATGCTCATCGACCGCAACATGCCGGACACGATCAAGAACCGCATCATCAAACTTGAGCGTAATATTCTTCATACCTGTATGATCGCATTTCAGCACAATTACTGTCCAGCACAATTATTGTGCTAGATTATCAGTAACATATAATGCTTCATCCAAATTTCTCAAGGCATTCTTAGACAGCATCCCCAGTTAGTCTGATATGTTGATTAACGACTAGTGACTTCGTAACCTTGCAGCAAGTTCTACCGCAAACAATCCGGGAGACATAATGATTAAAACAAAAATTATTGCCACCATTGGACCGGCAAGTGAATCTGCCGCCGTATTAAGAGCAATGATGAAGGCCGGCCTTGATGTCGTCCGGATTAATTTCTCACACGGAACCCTTGAAGATCATGCGAAACGAATAAAGATGGTGCGAAAGCTTAATGCAGTTCATCACCGCCACCTGCGCATTCTCGGCGATCTTGAAGGGCCCCGTATCCGGATCGGAACTATCAGCAACAAGGACGGAATGCCACTCGCAAGACAACAGACTGTCGTCCTGTCGAACGAAATTCATTCGTCCACAGGAAATCGAATTCCGCTGGACTATACCGGCCCGCTGCTGATCATCAGGAAAGGACATGCAATCTTTATCGACGACGGCAATATTCTTCTCCAGGCCCGAAAAGTCACCAGTCGAACCATCGAGGCTAAGGTTGTTATCCCGGGAATCCTGAAAACACATAAAGGAGTCAATATTCCAGACGCTGACCTCAAGTTCCCGATCCTGAGTGACAAGGATAAGCGCGACCTTGAATTCGCCGCCAACATGAAATTGGACTACATAGCCCAGTCCTTTGTCAGGGACAGCAGGGATATCCTCGCGGTGAAAGCATTTTGCGCAAAACTGAACTTTCATCCCGGCCTTATCGCCAAAGTCGAGAATGCAGACGGTATCAGGAACCTGAAACGCATCGCGAAAGTCTCCGACGGTGTCATGGTTGCCCGCGGAGACCTTGGCGTATCGCTGCCGATCGCGAGAGTACCCCTCCTGCAAAAGGAAATCATCAGGGAATGCAAATTACAGGGCAAATTCTCGATTACAGCCACGCAGATGCTGGAGAGCATGACAACAAACCACCGCCCAACCCGTGCCGAGGCCTCCGACGTCTGTAACGCGGTCCTTGACGGTTCCGGCTTCCTGATGCTCTCCGCCGAAACCGCCGTAGGCAAATACCCTTCCGAATCAGTCGGCATGATGAACGAAATCATCAGATTCTCGGAGATGTACATTAAACAAAGACAGTAACACGGATCGAGATTCTTACAGGATTCGTCTGATATGACCACACCCCTGATACTTATCCTGGCCCCGATCCGCGGGATTACCGATGCCGTTTATCGCAAAGCATTCGCCAACTGTTTCGGAGGGTTCGATCGCGCTGTGACTCCGTTCATCCCTCTTCGCCAGGGACAGCTTTCCCGACCGGGGGAACTGTCGCAGATTTCTCCTGAAAATAACCGGGCCATGAAAGCTGTTCCCCAGGTCCTGACAAACCATGCCCGGACATTTTCAGCGGTATTGCGTCAATTACATGATGCCGGCCACGAAGAGGTAAACTGGAACCTTGGTTGCCCCTACCCGATGGTTGCGGGACGAGGACGCGGTGCAGGACTTCTGTCACAACCCGGCCGCATTGACGCTATACTTGCGGAGGTTCTCAATAACTCCCCTGTAAAACTCTCCGTGAAAATGCGGCTGGGTTATCACGATCCGGACGAATACCAGGCTGTCATGGAGATTCTCAACCGCTATCCATTGAAAGAGGTTATCCTGCATGCACGCACGGCGGACCAGATGTATGACGGCACCGTTGACGTCGTTCGGGCTGGAAAATGTCTTGCGTCGTGCCGTCATTCATTCGTCTACAATGGTGACATTACCGGGCTAGACAGCTTCCGTGAATTATCCCTGAAACTTCCGGGAGCCGCGGCATGGATGATTGGCCGTGGAGCGCTGGCCTGCCCGTTTCTTCCATCATTGTTTAAAGGCGCACCACTGCCTTCGCAGGACATCCGACGGCAGAAATTACGGGAATTTCACGACCAGCTATATGAAGGATTTAGAGAACGGTTAAGCGGCCCGAAACACCTGAAGGACAAGATGCTGGAACAGTGGAACTACCTCTCGTTCGTCTTCGCCAGCAAGGACCAGGTCCTTATCCGCATCCGCCGCAGTTATACCTCGCACTACGACTCAACAGTCGACTGGGCCTTTGATCAGCCGCTGGCAGACATTGACGAAAGACACTGCGGGTAAATTTTCTAGTATTGAAAAGAACCTCTTCTAAGGTTATTGTCCAACAAGAGGTTTCGTTTTATCATTGCTGTTCCCAATAACAGCGTAATCGAGCCGGCAGGAAACGCATGAGCGAGGACGATATAAGATTTGAATGCGAAGTCTGTCATCGCCCGCTGATGATTGAGAAGGCAGCCGCAGGAAGGCAGGTGCACTGTCCGGATTGCGGAAACCTGCTGACTGTTCCAGGAACCGCAACCGCTGGACCACACAAAACTGAACCTGGCATCCCCGGGGAATCCAACGGAAATATTGAGCAGAAATCCGGGGAACAGGTTTATGCCAGGAGGTCTGCCTCAACTCAAACGTATTACCGCTACGACGTGTTCATCAGCTACCGCCATGTTGAACCCGACCGGCTATGGGCTGAATGGCTGAACACGGCACTGGAAACCTACCGGGTACCAGGAAGACTGGTCAAGGAACGGGGGCTTCCAAAACGAATCGAACGGGTATTCCGGGATGAAGAAGAACTGCCAGCGTCGGCCGATCTTAACAAGGAAATCGCGCAGGCGCTGGAAGAGTCGCGGTTCCTTGTAGTGGTTTGCTCACCACGAACCCCGAAATCGGAATGGGTCAACGGAGAAGTGGCGAGATTCCGTGAACTGGGAAGGCACGACCGGATCCTGGCGCTGTTGATTGAAGGGGAACCGGTTGAATCTTTTCCCCGGGCACTGGTGGAGATACGGCAGAGAATTATCGATTCCACAGGACTGACGAGGGAAAAGATCGAGGAAGTGGAGCCGCTGGCAGCAGATGTCCGGCCAAGCCGTAAAGAGCCGGAAAGATATCTCAAACGAATGGCAAAACTGAGGGTTCTGGCCTGCATTCTTGGATGCCGTTTCGACGACCTGAGGCAGAGAGAGGCTGAACGCAGAAAGCGTTTCCTGGCCTGGTGCGGCGCGGGAGCTGCAGTACTGCTTCTGGTGGTTGGCGGACTGGGATATTCTGTCCTTCGCCAGATGGGCGAGGTCCGGAAACACCAGAGGGTTGCTGATGAGCAGCAGGAAACCGCCAGGCAGGCAAAGGTGGAAGTCGAAAAGAAAACAGTCGAGATTGTGAGGCAAAAGGAGCAGGCAAGTAAGGAACTCAGCAAGCAGAAAGAATTCGTCCTGCTGGCAGAGGAAAAGGCAAAACTTGAACAGGAATTGGCGCTTCGCACACAGAAACAGCTTGCAGTTACCGAATATGCCTTGAAAATCCGTGAGGCCAGGAGCGCGCTGGACAGAAGCGACAGAACACGGGCAAGCCAGATACTTGAAGAATGCCAGATACAGCTTCGCGGCTGGGAATGGGGATATTTACAAAAGCTCGCAACCGGCGAGACCCGCACCCAATACCTCGCGACCCGGCGCGTCGACCCTGAATGTGTCTGTTTCAGCAGCGACCAGAAACTGGTTGCAGCTGGAATGGCACGCAGAATATCCGTCTTTGATGCACTAAACGCTTCAGAGCTTTTCTCCCTCTCAAACGAGTTCTCTTCCGTAAACAATATTAATATATCCCGCAATGGCCAGTACTTGACGGCAAATACCGACAACGATATGAAGATATGGAATCTTCAGACCCGCACCGAAATCGTGATACCTTTTGAGGGATATCGCTCCAAAACAACAGTTGATCTTGACAACAACCTGGCCGGCTGGATCGACCGGAGGGCTGATCGCCTGATTGTCTGGAACATCCCGGAGAAGAAAACCGCCTTCAATCTGGACGGCCAGGCAGCACAGGCAATGGCCTTTCGTCCCGGGGGTAAACACTTGGCGGTCCTTGGATACAATAAATCCCGGGCCATCATAGTCTTTGACCTTGAGTCCCGGCGGGCAGTCCTGTCGATACCGGTCACGGAAATTTCCGATGCACATTCCCAGATCCAATTTCAATACGGCAGAAACGGCAGAAACATCTGCCTGCTCTCGGACGAGAACGTAATGCTCTTTGATGCAACATCCGGGACGAAAATATCAAAAATCGGAATAACAGACCGCCGCGGCGCAGTAATATCACCGGACAACAGGCTGGTTGCTTGTGGTAATGACACGCACAACGTTCTGACAGTGCTGGAAACACAGACACGAAAAGAGATTCTTTCTATTGAAAGCAGCTATACCGGCGCCCCAGTATTCAGCGGTGACAGTAAGAAGATATTCATTTCAAATTCCAAGGGCATGGCAGTATGGGACATAGAAGCCAACAGGCGGATCTTCGCTGATATTCCGCCAGATTCCCAGGGTTGGCCCTACAGGCAGAAGGGAAACCCCTTCAGCGAAGACGGAACCCTGCTGGTCTATGTCGGAAAAGATGCCAGGCTTACGATAGCCAGCTTAACGGCTGGCCGGGACACTGAGATCCTCAACATGGGCAGCGGCGGATCAAGGGATGTGGATTTCCTTGCTATCAGCAGCAAGGAACCGAAATTGTACTCCCTGAAAAGTTATTCAATCTTGAACGTGTCAAATTACAAGACCCGCCAGGTGTTTCCACCAATGGGAAGCTCCGTGCGCGCAATGGCATTAAGCCCTGACGGCTCGTTCCTGGCCTATGCCGGCGAGAAGGAAATTAATGTCCACAATCTATCAGACGACAAAGACACGGTTGCAGTCCAGGTTCCTGGTACTATCAGGGCCATGTCCCTCGACAAGGGTGCCAGGAAGCTCGCCGTAGGAAATGACAAAGCTGCAGTAATCTGGGATCTTGAAAACAATACCCAGCTTCAGAGACTGGATTTCCAGGAGTTGGTTTTCAGCCTGGGGTTCCATCCTAAACACCCGTGGCTTGCAATTGGGGTTCAGAACAACCTGGTTAAGATCTACAACTGGGCTGACGGCTCTGAGATCGCCCTTGAAAAGCCAAAAGCCGGCAAGGGCGCAGGAAGCGGGGATTGCATTGCATTAACTCCTGATGGAAAATACATGGCCGCGGCCTCATGGCGAAACTTGTATGTATGGAACCTGGATTCCAGGAAACTTGAATACCAGATCCCGTTCACGGAGGGTTTAAGGGCCGTCATCTCTGATACCATGGGAAAAAGATGGATAACCGGCGAGAAGGACCGTATCCGCTTCTGGAACGTTGAAACAGGACAGGAAGTCATGAGCCTGCCACGCGAAACCCCCGTGCACAGTCTCGCAATGGACGCCTCCGGCAGACACCTTGCATCGGGCGGAGAAGGCGGAAAGATATATCTGATAAGTTCCTCTCCTGTAAGACTGATCCAGTATATCCCCGAATCAAGGGTATTCAACAGGCAGGTGGCAATCAGTCCCGACGGACGATGGATGGCAACCGGCGGATATAAGACCGGGCTTCATCTCTGGAACGTAGAAACCCCTGATCGGCCAATAGAGTTATGCACATCAAACACCTGCAGCAATGTGGCGGCACTGGACTTCAGTCCGGACTCAAAACAGGTCATAGCCGCCTACGACAAGATGTTTTCAATCTGGGATATTGAAAGCGGGAAACAACGGCTGACTATGACGAATTCAACGGGTAGATATCCCCATTATTTCTCGGCTTATACCCCGAACAGCTCCCAGCTGGTACTGGCGACCGAACAGGATTTCGGCGTCATTGATCCCGTAAAAGGAAGCTGGATTTCCAAATTCAACCGCCCGAACGATTCTCTCATGAACGATAAACAGTTCTCAATCTCCGACCGGCATTTTGCATGTTACGAGTCTAATCACGGGATTGGCATCTGGAATTTAAAGACAGGCGCCAAAGAACTGTCACTGGCCATTGAACACCGCGGAGTTGGCTCCACCGCATTCGCTGCAGACAGCAAATCATTCGCCTATGGAGCTGCAGACCATATTCAAATTGTTACATTGCCAGAAGGAAAATTACTGAAGGAATTTACCGTCTCATCATACCCGCAGAAATTTTCCTACGACGGCAAGCGTCTTGCTGTTGCCCGCCAGAAAGACGTAATTGTTTATGATGCAATCAGGGGAACCGTCGAAGCCGTCCTGCCGGCCGCATCGCCGGTTATTTCCATGGACTGGAGCGGACCGGAAAGAAACTGGCTGGCTACAGCTACCGAAGAAGGAGCATTAGAAGTATGGAATCTTGAGCCGGATCATGAGGACTCAATCGAAACAGACAGAAGTTCACCCATGTCTTACTCTGATTCTGAAATCAAAACTCTGGCCGAAAATATGATGGCATTGGAATTCATTCAGCGGCTGCCCGTCATCCGCACGCTGGCAGGGACTAAGGATCCCCGTGCTGCCGAAGTGCTGGTAAAATGCCTTGCTCTCTGGCCGCACGATGAACACGAGCCGGTTATCGATGCACTGATCGAAATGGGTCCTGTTTCCGTGGAACCCCTGTTGAACGCACTCACGACGCGCAAGCCTCGCAGTTCTTCAGCATGCCTGGCAAGCGCTGCAATCACGCTTAGCCGGCTGAAGGACCCAAGGGCCGCCCAGCCCTTGTTCGACCTTTATGGTACGCATGAATATGGAAGTGACTTCACCCTCATCCTGGAGGAAGTCTTGATTCAGGTCGGCATCGTGGACTGGCCAATAGCATTTAATCTGCTGCCGAAGAAAGGTGACGACCTGGTTGATTTGATCGGACGCATCGGAGACCGGTCAATCATACCGGATCTTGTCAAGAGCTTGAAAAAAGCTGAACCCGGCATGCTTAACTGGCTCATTATGACCTGCGGCAGGATTCGCGCAGCAGAAGCCGCGCCATTGCTGGAAAAGTTGGTCAATGACCCGTCACAGCAGAAATGTTTTCCCAGTGCACTTAGATCCCTCGGCGAAATCGGGGGAACCAATGCTGTTAACACTTTGAAGCCATTCTTCTCTCATTCCAATATCTATTTCCGCCGCGCGGCTGTCTGCGGGGCCGGATTATCACGTGACCCGAGGGCAATACCGCCCTTGCTGACCGCTTTGAAAGATCCAGATGACGGCGTCCGGGCTGCAGCCGCAGAAGCCTGCGGCAGGTTAAGATCAACTGCGACAGTAACAAACCTTATAGGCCTGCTGAACGGAACAGACCGGCAGATAGCCGAGAAAGCCGCGGAAGCCCTTGGCAACATTGGCGATTCACGTGCCGTAACACCTTTAATAACCCTGATCCGTAAGTCCGGGCACGGTGATGACCGCAAACGTGCAATTGAAGCTCTAGGAAAAATCAGAAGCCCTGCCGCCATCCCAACCCTGATAGCTGTCGCAGGAAACTCCGAATATGATGGAGGTGCTGCCGAGGAAGCAGTGATCGCGCTGGGTGAGATAGGAAACACTTCGGCTGTTCCTGCATTAACAGAAATCTTCGCGGCATCTAAATATAAGAATGATTTTGCCATTACCATCATCAAATCTCTGGAAAAGATGAATGCCCGGGATGCCGTCCCTGTCCTGAACCAGTACTTTGAGAAGATTGACGATCGCAACAAGATTTATGTTACCAAAGTACTGATCAAACTCGGAGATCGTGAGAACGCGTTAAGAATATTGCGCAACCTCCAGAATAACAGAAACGGCGCAATACAATACCAGTCTGTTCAGTTGCTGAAGTCTCTTGAACAGGACAAGTAAACCTGCCCGGACCACTACCCGCCGCCTACGAAGGCAAGAATCTCGACACGGTCGCCGTCGGAAAGTTTATGCGAACCAAACTTCCGGCGGCTCACAACCTGGTCGTTTACCATCACGGCTACACTGCCGGCCTTGATGTCCATCTCGTCAAGCAGGGCCCTGACAGTCCCTTTGCCGCCGTGCCTATAAAGTTTGCCGTTAACTTTGAGATTCATAATCTAACAGTATCCAGAATTCAGAATAATTAACCGCCGATGAACGCAGATTCACACTGATAAAGAAGAGATATCAGCTTTGGCATTATATCAATATTCATCCTATCTGCGTTTGCGGCGTCCATCGGCGGTTCCATCTTACTTACTTGCCGCAAGAGCCTGGTCGAAGTCGGCCTTTATGTCCTCGATGTTCTCGAGCCCAACCGCCACCCTTATAAACTCGGGTGTCACACCGGATGCCAACTGCGCCTCCTCGCTCATCTGCGAGTGACTTGTCGACGCCGGATGCAGAACCAGCGTCTTTGCATCACCGACATTGGCAAGATGACTGGCAAGTTTCACCGCATTGATAAACTTCTCACCCGCCTTGCTCCCGCCCTTTATGCCAAACCCGAGTACCGCGCCAAAACCGCCCTTGAGATATTTCCCGGCGTTCTTGTGATACTTGTGATCCGGCAGGCCTGTATAATTCACCCATTCCACACCCTTGTGACCTTTAAGCCATTTTGCCAGCTCAAGCGTATTGGCGCTCTGCTGCCTTATCCTCAGGGGAAGAGTTTCCAACCCCTGCAGGAACAGGAAAGCATTGAACGGACTGGCGCAAAGGCCGATATTCCTCATTCCGTCAACGCGGGCCTTTATAATGTAGGCGACATTACCCATGCCAGGAACATTCTTCAGGGCATCCCAGTAAACCACTCCATGATAACTCTGGTCAGGCGTTGTGAAACCGGGGAAGCGGCCCTTTGACCAGTCAAATTTACCGCTGTCAACAATGACTCCGCCGATCGATGTGCCGTGACCACCGATCCATTTCGTGCATGAATGGACAACAATATCCACCCCGTGATCAATCGGCTTGCAGAGAACCGGCGCAAAAGTATTGTCCACGATCAACGGCAATCCTGCCGCATGTGCTTCTTTAGCCAATCCTGCAAGGTCAGGAATATCCCCTTTGGGGTTGCCTATTGTCTCGAGGTAAACCGCTTTCGTATTGGGTTTTACGGCCTTTTTCAGCTTTTCAGGCGTAATGTCGTCAATAAACGTCACATCTATCCCGAACTTCGGAAAAGTGTAACGAAACAGCGTATCAGTCCCGCCATAAAGCGAAGCCGAGCTGATAATGTGGTCGCCAGTCCCTGCTATATTGTGAATAGCTAGGAATATTGCGGCCATCCCGCTGGAGGTGAGCAATGCTCCCGTGCCGCCTTCAAGGGCGGCAATTCTTTTTTCCACGACATCGCTCGTCGGGTTCATGAGGCGTGTATAAATGTTGCCAAACTCCTTCAGTGCAAAAAGATTTGCGGCGTGTTCGGCATTTTTGAACACGTAGCTTGTCGTCTGGTAGATCGGCACCGCCCTTGATCCGGTTACCGGGTCAGGCTCCTGCCCCGCATGTAACGCCAACGTCTCCGGATTATTTGTCTTTATTTTCATCTGCTTTCTTCCCTTCTTATTCTTAATCCTAATCTTAATCCTAATCGTCTCTTTTTTTCTTTGCCTGCTTCATTCTGACTACTGACTTCTGTCTCCTGTATTCTCTCCTAGATTTCAAACGCCCAGGCCTTCGGCGAACGCAGCTTCCTCCCCGCCTCCGCCAGCTCTCCTATTATTGCCCCTTCAAATACATTCTTCAGCGCCTCGTTTGCCTTCTCCCAGACCGGCCGAGTGGGACAGAATGGAATCCTGTCGCACTTCTCGTTTATACATGGCGCAATTGCTATCGGACCATCCACCGACTTGATCACGTCCGCTACAGTTATCTTGTACGGATCACGTGCAAGGACAAATCCACCCTTCGTGCCGCGGTGACTCCTCACCAGGCCCAGTGTCTTCAGCTTGATCAGTATCTGCTCAACGTAATCAGGAGATATAGCTTCGGACTCCGCAATCTCCTGCTTGCGAGCGGGATGCTTCTCGTCACGCATGGCCAGATAAACAACAATCCTCGTCGCATACCTTACTTTTGTAGATAACTTAATCATTATTACTTTATTTCGAATACATGATTGACTTGATCATGTTGGTCGTATATTCTATTAACTCAGAAATGAATGCAACAGGAAAATGAATAATTATTAATGCATCGGCAGATACCGGCAAATCGTATGAGAAAGAAAGCCCTTATAATAGGAAGCCCTAATGTCGGAAAGAGTGTTCTTTTCAACGCACTGTCGGGAAAGTATGCCAACGTCTCAAACTACCCGGGCACTACCGTGGAAGTATCAAGGGCTTCCGTCCAGATCCATGACGAGAGCTGGGAGATTGTTGACACCCCTGGAACGTACTCCCTTTTCCCTGTTACCGAGGAAGAGAAAGTCACAAGGCAGATCCTTTTAAACGAGCCCGCAGATTTAATCATAAATGTAATTGATGCAAAGAACCTTGAAAGACTGCTTCCCCTGACGCTCCAGCTTTTGGAAACCGGCCTTCGCGTGATAGTAGTATTGAATGTTATGGATGAGGCCCGGAAAGCCGGTATCACGATCAACACCAGCCTCCTGAGTTCGGAACTTAAGGCGCCTGTTATTCCCGCGGTGTGCACAAGAAACGAAGGCGTTGAAGAAATACGGAAAGCTATAGCCGGCACCGGAAGCCTTGCGAAACAATCAAAGTTTGTCACGCATGACAGCCTTGTAGAACAAGGAATCAGCGAGATCTCAGCCCTTCCCGCATGCCCGGCTCTTTCCGGTATTTCAGCAAGATCTATCGCCATTCTCGTCATGAGCGATGAAGCCGGCCGTCTTGACGGCGTAACGACCCCGGATCAATTTGCAGAAGCCGCAAAGAATACTGCCGTCAAGATCCTTCGTTCATCAAACAAACCGCTGGTTTTCCGGATTGCCACTGCCTACAAAAACGAGGCAGAACGAATAACATCTGAAACCGTCACAGAGAATCCTACAGCCATTAACTTCGCAGAAAAACTCAGCCGCATAATGATGAATCCGCTGACCGGTTTCCCGATACTGGCGCTGATACTCTATTTCGGATTGTATAAATTTGTAGGCGTATTTGGCGCGGGAACCGCCGTAGACTTCATTGAAGGCCATCTTTTCCAGACCCACATAAACCCGTTCCTCTCAGATACCGTTACCAGGCTGGTATCATGGGCTCCATTGAGAGACCTGCTGACCGGCGAGTACGGAATCCTGAGCCTTGCCCTCCGGTATTCCTTCGGGTTGATTCTGCCAATTGTCACATTTTTCTTCATATTCTTCTCCCTGCTTGAGGACAGCGGATACCTGCCACGCCTTGCCATGCTTATTGACAGGTTTTTCAAGAGAATCGGACTCAGCGGCAGGGCCGTGATACCCATGGTTATGGGCCTAGGCTGCGCCACCATGGCAACCATGGTTACCCGCACTCTTCCCACTAAGAAGGAAAGAATTATCGCCACGCTCCTGCTGGCGCTGGCCGTCCCCTGCTCCGCACAACTCGGCGTGATAATGAGCCTGCTTGCGGACAGGCCGGCGGCAACGGGCGTCTGGGCCATGGTGATCGTAATGGTCTTTCTATCCGTTGGATTCCTGGGATCAAAGGTCATAAGCGGCTCACAGGCCTTTTTCTACATGGAGATTCCGCCCCTGCGATGGCCCCAGCTTTCGAACATCCTCATGAAGACCTACGTCCGGGTGGTATGGTACATGAAGGAAATCATTCCCATCTTCATTGGTGCCAGCATTGTTATCTGGCTCGCCCAGTTGACAAAGCTGTTTGACCTGCTAGTCAAGGTTTTCACCTGGCCGGTCAGCCTGGCAGGCCTGCCGCCGGAAACTGCAAAGGTATTCCTGTTCGGCTTCTTCCGGCGCGACTATGGCGCTGCCGGTCTCTACGACCTGGACAGGCACCAGCTCCTGACCAATGTACAGGTGGTTGTCGCGTGCGTGGCCCTGACCCTCTTCCTGCCATGCATCGCTCAGTTCCTGGTTAACATCAAGGAGCGCGGGTTCAGGACAGGCATGGCGATTTCCGCAGTAACGCTGATAGTGTCTTTCTCCGTCGCCTGTTTGCTTAATGCACTGCTGACAAGCACAGGAATAACGCTATGAAATGCTCAATGTGCGGACATGAATTCGAAGAAAAGAAAGCCCAGGCGGCATGCGGAAGCTGTCCGATGGCGCACGGCTGTGATCTTGCGAAATGCCCGCGATGCGGATTCGAGAACATAAAAGAGCCTGGCTGGATCAAAAAGATATCGGCCAGATTATCAGGAAAAAAGAAATCATGAGAATAAGCGATAAAGCAGAAGAAATTCTTGAACGACTCTGGATAGAACTCGTCGAGAACGACAAGAAACACTGTGTGGCATCAAGCCTGACCCAGGGCTCCGAAATAAGCGAACTGCTCCGCAGCGGACAGATAGAAGTAGTCGCCGAGAAGGTGACCCTGACAGAAAAAGGGCTTGAAGCCGCAAAAGACTGCATAAGGAGACACCGGCTCGCCGAACGGCTGATGGCCGATGTACTCGATGTTAAAAAGGGCCTTGAGCATGAAACGGGCTGCGAGTTTGAACACCTGCTTCACAAGGGCCTGGACGAAAATGTGTGCACACTGCTCGGCCATCCCAGGACCTGCCCGCACGGCCGGAAAATACCAGAAGGACGTTGCTGCAGGGAAGCACGGGAACATGTAAGAAAGATGATAGTCACGCTGGATGAACTCGAGCCGAAAAAGAAAGCGGTAATCGCCTATGTCCAGACGAAGGACAGGGAAGCGCTGAACAAGATTATGGCCATCGGCGCATACCCCGGCACGGAAGTCACCGTTCTTCAGAAATATCCGGCCATAGTTTTGCAGATAGGGAAAAGCCAGTTTGCAGTGGACGAAAGTCTTGCCGCGCAAATTCACATGCGGCGATAACAATACGCCTGGAAGGAAAGGAAACAGAAATGAAATATTATCTCGATAATTCGCAGTCTATCGGCAGGACCCCGATGATCCAGCTCCGCAAAATAGTGGATGCTGGAAACGCGCTGGTGCTTGCCAAGATCGAAGGCCGAAACCCGGCCTATTCGGTAAAATGCAGGATCGGCGCGGCAATGGTCTGGGATGCTGAAGAACGTGGCGTCCTCAAACCTGGAATGGAAATCGTGGAACCGACGAGCGGCAACACCGGCATTGCCCTCGCCTACGTCGGAGCCTGCCGCGGGTATAAGGTCACGCTTACCATGCCGGAAACAATGAGTATCGAGCGCCGGAAAATGCTGAAAGCGTTCGGCGCCAACCTTGTCCTGACCGAAGGACCGAAAGGCATGTCCGGGGCTATTAAAAAGGCCGAGGAAATGCTTGCAGAATCCCCCGGCCGCTTTTTCATGCCAAACCAGTTCAAGAATCCTTCCAACCCTGGAATCCACGAGAAAACCACCGGTCCTGAAATATGGGAAGACACTGACGGTAAGGTTGACGCAGTAGTTGCCGGTGTCGGAACCGGCGGAACGATCACCGGTATTTCCCGTTACCTCAAGAACACCAGGGGCAGGAAGATCATCAGCGTCGCAGTTGAACCCGAAAGAAGTCCCGTCATTTCCCAGAAACTGGCAGGACAGGACCTGAAACCCGATAAACACATGATCCAAGGAATCGGCGCCGGTTTTATTCCCGAGGTTCTCGATCTTTCATTGATCGACCGGGTGGAAAAAATCAGCAACGAGGAAGCGCTGGATTTCGGGCGCCGCCTGGCAACGCAGGAAGGCATCATTTCCGGTATTTCATGCGGAGCAGCAGTTGCCGCGGCAGCACGGCTGGCCAGGGAACCCGAATTCAAGGGCAAGACAATCGTTGTTATCCTGCCGGATTCCGGTGAGCGCTATCTCTCAACCGCGCTTTTTGAGATATAAGAAGATTTCTACCACGGATAGCACGAATTGCACTGATAGGGAAACCCTCTGACCCTGAGTCGTCCCTTCTCTAAATCAGTGTCATCAGTGAAATCCGTGGTTGATTTCTGGTCAAAGGCATAGCAGTTTTAAATACATCTATGACCACAAAAAAACGAATTGCCGTGGGACTAAGCGGAGGAATCGACTCCTCCGTCGCCGCATATCTTCTGCAAAAACAGGGGTTTGATGTCATCGGCGTCACCATGCAGATATGGGACGGCTCACTGCCCCTTCAAGATATCGGCATGTCTGCCTGCTACGGACCCGGCGAGGAACGGGATATCTCGGCCGCCAAAGAACACGCCGAAAGGCTGGGTATTCCCTACCATGTTATACCGCTGAGCAGCGAGTTCCGTACCGAGGTGCTGGATTATTTTCGAAAAGAATACCTTGCCGGACGGACACCCAATCCCTGCGTCAAGTGCAATGCAACCCTGAAATTCGGCTTGATGCTCGAACGGGCACGCAGGAGCGGAATCCAGTTCGACAAGTTTGCCACTGGTCATTATGCGCGCACCCGCCTCGATAACACTTCCAGCCGCGTTTTACTGCTCAAGGGAATAGACGGCACAAAGGACCAGTCCTATTTCCTCTCACGGCTCAGCCAGGACCAGCTGAAGTCCGTGATGTTTCCCCTGGGCGAAATGACCAAGGAAGAAGTCCGCATGCTCGCCGGCGAATGCGGCTGGAAAACGCTGGTTGAGAAACCCGAAAGCCAGAATTTCATCGAGGCAAAAGATTATTCCGTCCTGTTCAGAGAAACTCCTTCAAACCCCGGTCCGATCATGGACCTGAAGGGAAACAAGCTCGGGGAACACCGCGGCATAATCCATTATACTGTCGGCCAGCGCAAGGGCGTCGGTATTGCCGGCAGGGAGGATCCGCTGTACGTTGTGCGGATAGATACATGCCGGAACGCCGTCATTGTCGGCCCGAAGGAAGAATTGATGAAAAAGGAACTAAAGGCCGTCAGCCTCAACTGGATCTCGCTTGCCGAAGTTCCTCAACAGCCGCTGGGGATAAAAGCCCGGATCCGCCAGCAGCACAAGGAAGCCCCGGCCGAAATCAGCGCCACCCCATCGAACCAGGAACCTGCCGTTATTGTGAAATTTGACGAACCGCAGATGGCGATTACTCCCGGCCAGATTGCCGTATTCTATGACGGTGATGTGGTACTGGGAAGCGGCGTGATCGAGAATACAATCTAATACAAGCAAGATAAGTCTTTAGTCAAATATCCTCCTATCCTATGTCCTCTCCCTTGAGGGGAGAGGATGAATGGCGCGCTTCGCGCCATGAAGGTGAGGATGAATGTCCGTGGATATGTGTCTTTTGGATTAGTCTGAAGAACCCAGTCCGATGCCGATGCTGATGCCAACCAGCCAGTAATTGCGGTCTTCCTTCAGCGAGGTCCATGTGTAGCGGCCCATTATCTCAAACAGCATGGCCCTGTTTTCGGACAAAACCCTGATACCGGCCTCCGCGTGTCCGCCCGCGTATGAGTCACCCTGGTCTGAATATTCTTTTGCAGTTGTGGTGGTTGTATTTGATGAAAGGCCTGAAAGCGAATAGTTGTAACTGCCGCCGGCGCCGATAAACGGCGCAACGCGCCAGTGCGGCATCAGCCGGATGGTCATCCCTATCGAACCGTACCAGGCCTCTTCTACTCCATTATAGGTTGTTCCGAGAAAGTAGTCCCCGAACACAGGCGTGTTCTTGAGCCAGGTACCATCGCCGAAAGTAACCCCGTAGATATTATCCTTGGGATTTGCCAGTAACGCGAAACTTGCACCCGCCGGCTCCTCGTAATCTTCCCGGTTATAAGTGTCCCAATCGATCGCAAAGACCGTGCAGGAAAGAAACATGAAAGCAGCCACAGGAAGAGTTATCCGGTTATTCATGGCCGTGATAGTACACAGCGCGGCCCATGGCCGCAACCAAACAATATCTTTCACCACCCCCGACCGCAACGCTGGAGCGTAGCGACTGGAACTTCAGCGTCAGGCCTTAACTTCTTAACTCTAACATTCTAAGCCGCGACACCGGTCGGGCGTTAATTGCGATGGACAAAGTTAAATATCAATTGGCATTGTAGGGGGCAACGTAGTACAAGGTTATGTATGAATAAAAGAAACATTGGGTTCTTTTACTTCCTTGGTCGTTTTCAAACTTTTCTTTTTGCTTTCTTCGTGGCGTATTATTCAGAACACTGCTTTGTCGCCATTGCAAAGCAGGAACCAAAAGAATTGGAAAAGGCCAGTTCCTTGAATAAAACAAATCTCTTGGAGATTAAGAACGCTATTGTCTATTCTCCGGGACGCAATATCAGTACCAACGTAACAGAAATTCTTCGAGCAAGAGTAATTGATGACAAAGTAATAATGCTTGCAGGAAGGGACTTCCTATGTCCACGTGATATAGACCCGATGCACGCTAAACTAACCGAAATTACATACGTCTATAACGGGAAAGAATATACAACGACATTTAGAGACGGGCAAAGTATCATTATACCAAGACTTGAGGAACATTCTAAAGATCCGACTCCACTTGGAGTAAAAGAAGAGAATAAAAGAATCAAAGCGGATGTTCCTGCCTTAGGCAAACCAGATACTATTAAGGCCATTCTTCAGAGCGTCATACTAATTGAAGCAAAAGATCGTGCGGGAACCGGATTTATTGTCTCTAACAAGAACAAGAAAGCTATTCTAACCAATGCTCATGTTTTGGAAGGCCTGACCGAGCCGGTCTTTAAAACAAGCAGTGGCGAGAAACTTGTAGTGACAAAGTGTGAGTTTGCCAAAACTGAAGACATTGCCCGTATAGAAGTTGAGACTGAAATACCTGCGCTTGCTCTAGGCAGGGACGAGCCAGCAATGGACGAATATGTTACTATATACGGCAATAGTCAAGGAGCCGGAGTCCTCACAAAGATACCCGGCAGAATTAACGGAATTGGCCCTAATGTAATTGAATTACAGGCTGACTTTGTTGCGGGTAACAGCGGAAGTCCAGTTGTTAATTCCAAGGGCAATGTCATTGGCATTGCAACCTATGCGACTTATTCGCCCCCAGGAAGCAGTTGGGTAGAGATGGGAACAAGGTTCTCAAGCGTCCGTAGATTCGCAATCAGAGCCGATAAAGACTTTGAATGGGAATCCGTTGATCTCAAAAAGGTAATACGGCAAAGGGGTTTACTTGAAGACGCGATTCGGCTCACCTGTCTAACATTAGATATGGCGAACAATGACGATAATAATATCGCAAGGTTTCTAGCTTTCTCAAAACGCCGATCTGACTACAGAAAATACTTCAGCATTAAAGAAGATGAAGATCCAAAGAGCTATAATAACAAGGAATATAGCGAATTGTTTCAAAATATCAGAAATATGGACGATGACTGGCGCAAGAAGAAAGGCGACCCCAAGGAAAAGAAAATGTATAATACAAGCGCATTGTTTAAGAAGCGTAATAACGCAGTCGCTGCTTTTGTTGCCACTCCAACAGCAATATTTACAACCAATAAGTGGTCTACTTATAGACAGAGAGAAGACGCTAAAATCTGTTTAGACGCTTTGAACAGCAAAAGCAATGCTGTCGAGCAACTTATTAAATCCCTTAAAGCCGAAGATCCAATAGCGGCCCGATAGGATGTGGCGGTTATATGTGCTGGCCAAGCTCAGTCAGATCGCAAAAGTAGAAAATAGCAGTAGCGTGCTATGTCTTAACTCCTTAATCTTAACATTTTATGGTGCGGCACCAAATTCCGCAATCATCCTAATACGCTTAGCTCGAGTTCTGTTTTGAGTTTCTTCCATTGCGGAATCCTGGATTCCAGCAAAGTATAAAAGGCTCCGTTGTGCTTCTTGTGCGACATATGACACAGTTCGTGGATGATTACGTAATCAATATACCGTGTCGCCGCCTTGATCAATTCGCTGTTAAGCATGACTTTATGAGTCTTGTATGCGTAACTGCCCCACCGTCTTACCATTCGCTTTATCATCAGCCTGGGTGTCGTGCTGTAATCGAAAAGTCCGAGACAAGCCAATAAACGATGAGAGAAAACCCTCTGAGCCTGTTCCCTGTACCACGCTTCTATAAGAGTCCTGGTACGTGCACGATTCTCAGGTAACCGTGTAAATACAGTCATTGTCCCATGCTGGAGGGAAACTCTTTCAGGCTGTATGCTTTTACGAACAAGAAGCTTGTAAGACCGGCCGCGGTATCGGAATGACTCACCGCTGACGTAGCGTTTTTCAGAACGACCCTTGAATTGCCCGAAATAACGCTGATTTTTCAGAATCCAACGGAATTTTCTACGCAGGAAATCGTGAACTCGATCGTCATCCGCCTCCAACGGGGCCTTCACAATTAACGCCTGTGTTGGAAAAACAGTGGCAGAAATGGTCTTCCTGTTTTCAAGCATCAGGTAGAAACTAAAAGAAACGTTTTGATAAACAAAATGTCGTTTAACTGACCTTGACACCTTAAGGTCCAAGTTCACTTTACCCTGTTCTCCACTGCCAGCCCCCACATCAGGCTGATGACGGATTCTATCTCCTCGGAAGTCAGCGGCAAATCGTACTTCGCCTTCGCCACATCGAAGAGGTAATCTTCCATATCCATCCGAACCTGCCGTTCAACCTCGATGTTGCAATGCCAGTCAATGATCTTATGTTTCTCAATCAGGGCATACATTGCCTTGACCATTTCACAGAGCCGGTCAGAGGGTACAGAATGGGTTTGCAGCTTTGACTTCAGGTTTCGAAAGAAGGGATGATATTCCCTTGTATCCTTGATTGAGTCAGGAATATCACTGGCTTCATAGTCTGTAACCTGTTCCTGGAACTCGCGTGCCTGCTCAAGGAGAGCCTTGAGATCCTCCCTGGCAGCATCGCGCAATTCGTCTATAAGCTTCTCAATCTTCTCGCTGAATCGCTTGTAGAACTCGGGATCACGGTAATAATTCTCACTGATCGTCTTTTGCGTCTGCGCCGTTATGGCTTCGGCTTTCGACTTGTCGGAAAGGCCTCGCTCGGCATTCTCAATGTATTCATTGAATTCTTTCGACTCCCTGATTTGCAGCGGCTTGGCCAGTTCAACCACATATTCAGCCGACACATACTTGTCCAGGATACGGCGGATCTGGTCTTCGTACTTAGAGAAATCCACTTCTTCCGCATTCTTGATCTTCTGGATCTTTTTCAGCTCAACAAACTTCTTCAGATCGCCCTGATACCGGCGGAGTTTATCTGCATCAAACTTCTGGGTGAAATCATAAAGCATCTGGCACGTGGAGAACTGCTTCACAAAATCGTTTGTGAGTTCATAGAAATGTTCACGCGTCTCGACATCCTTTTCCAGAATTCGAATGTATTCCTCGTTATCCTGCCTGTTCTTCACCGTATTGAATATCGAGTGCAACTCCTGATAAACCCGCTCCAGTTCATTAATCTTCTCGTCAGAATTCAAAAGAGCCCGCTCTACATCTTCCGGATCATAGCTCGAAAACAACTCCATGGCATCCCGGAGGTTCTTTGCATTCTTCGAATAATCAATGACAAACCCGTTTACCTTTGCCTCCCGGCCCTCGTCGCCGTCAAACAGACGATTAACACGTGCTATGGCCTGCAGGAGGTTGTGATCCTTGATCTGCTTCGCCAGGTAGAGGAACGTATTCCGCGGCGCATCAAAACCGGTAAGAAGTTTGTCCACCACGATCAGGATGCGCACGCCTTCCGGGTTTTCCTTGAAATCCCGGATCAGACTCTTCTCCCGCGCTTCCAGCGACGACCCATGCTTGTGCTTCTCGTTCTTCAACCACTCCGCCACGATCTTCTTGTGCTCCGGCAGTTTATCGTCTTCCTCCTTGTCTGCCGTATCCGAGATAATCACCTCGATATCGACCTTGTCCTGCAGGTCAAATGCCTTCTGAAACATAACAGCCGCATATTTCGACGGCGCCACCACCTGCGCCTTGAGCCCCGTATCGATAAACTGTTTGTAGTGCTCCAGGATATCCAATGCGATGGTTTCAATCCGCTGGGAAGTCTCTTCTATGACCTGCGACGAACTGAATTTCTGCTGGAGATCCTTCTTCTGGGCCTCGGTCAGATCCTGGGTAATCTGATCATAGAACTTATCCAGCAAAGCCTGCTGAACCCTCTGCTCCACATACCGCGGCTGGTAGATCAGAGGAAGCACCACGCCATCAGCCTCGGCTTCAGAAATAGTATATGCGTCAATCATGGCGCCAAACTTCTGCTCACTGGCCTTTATGATCTTTCCCGGAACATCCCTGCTCCTGCTTTTCTCGTGTTTCATCAGCGGCGTACCGGTGAACCCAATCTGGCACGCCTTCGGCAGAAACAGGTTCAGCTCGATATTCGCCTTGCCGGCCTGCGAGCGATGCGCTTCATCAATCAGGATGAACACATTCGGATCATCATCAATAAAATCGCGCATCACGCTGGACGCCTCAAACTTGTGGATCAGCGATGTTATAACGCGTTGATCCTTCTCTTTGATCAATTGCAGGAGTTCCTTTGCGCTGGAGGTACGCTTAACCTCCTTCTTGATATTGCACGCCGCAAATGTATCGCTTATCTGCTTGTCCAGATCCCGCCGGTCCGTGACCACGACAACCCGCGGCAGAATGATCTCCGGATCGTCAATCAGACACTTCACCAGCATCACCATGGTCAGGCTCTTGCCCGTGCCCTGCGTATGCCAGATAAGACCGCCCTGCCGTTTACCGGACTTGTCAAACGTCTTCAGCCGTGCCATTGCTTTCTTAATCGCGAAATACTGGGGATAACGCGCGATCTTCTTCACATTGTTATCGTAAAGAATGAAGTTCCGGACAAGGTCCAGCAGCCGTTCCGGACGCAGCAGACTGTAAATACCGCGATCCTGACTGGTAACCGCGCGACTGGATTTCTGCGTATAATTCTTCCTGATCAAATCCCCGGCAATCTGCTTTATAACTTCTTTCGGTACCGGCTTATTGACAACTGCGGCCACCTCAGCATCAAAATTCGTCTGATCTGCGTCCTTCTCCTTCCAGTGCGTGTAGAACCGTGCCGGGGTAAGCATTGTGCCGTATTTCAGGTCATGCACATTTGTGGCAATAAGAATCTGAGGATACAGGAAGAATTTCGGCGTTTCGCTGCATCCCTGGTTATGCACCATCTGCGCCACAGCATCATCAACCTTAACCGATTCCTTCTTGTTCTCAATAACTGCGAACGGAAATCCGTTCACGAACAGGACGATATCCGGCCGACGATCGTGCCCCTCGGAGAGTTCGAATTCCGCACAAACGTGGAACTGGTTATTGCCCGGCTCCTTGAAATCCACAAATCTCATCTGCGGCGATACCCGGCGCCCATTGATCAGTTCAGAAACCGCCTTTCCTGCAAGCATCAGGGAATATACTTCTTCCGATGCCCGGAACACGCCGCCGCCCATTTCGATCTGCTCAGCCTCGAAGATCGCATCGCGGATACTTTTGTCTGAGATGTTAGACCCATTGATCTTACGAAGCGCCTCGAATGCAATTTCCCGGAGCACGTACTGCGACGTGCTTTCACGCATCTTGGTAATCTTATCGCGCGAAATGTAGGTATAGCCCAGATTAAACAGCTCTAGCAGAGCCGGAATCTGACTCATTGACGCTTCATCGAAATCAGGCAAATCATACTCGTAACTCATTCTTTATCTCCTGTGGTCTTTCGAGCACGAAACTGCGGCAATCTTATCGTTCCAGTTACAAGATTATTCAGCAAAAACCGCTTTTGTGCTTTCAATGCTTCCAGCTTTCGCTCAAGAGATGATATCTCCGAATCGGCGGCAGAAAGAACAGCGGTAATGGCTCGTTGCTCAGAGTAGCTTGGCAATGGCAGTTTTATGTATTGGTATTCTGAAATATAATACCGCTTGTGCTCACCAACAACAAATCGTAGTTGTTGCATGCTCTCAAATACAAAGCGCAAATCAACTTGATCATTTGCAGGACAAAGCAATTTAATCGCGGATGATTTTACCTTAAACGGAAAATCTACATACTTGCTGTCGACAGTAAAATCATCAAAAATAATTACCGGTATATCGTGACAAATACCGAATGTCTCATTTGTGTATCCCAGAATAAATGATTTGTTAGCCGTAAGCACAGGTATGCCTTGTTGTTCTGAATATTCTGTAGATCGCACGATATGCCTATCAGGACGCTTGTAAGATAACAGGTCTTTCAACCGCACTTCTTTCCCCTTCCCCTCAAACCCCGGCAGGCGCTGTTTGCCCGTCAAAAGCCTCTGCATCAGCCCTTTCTTGATATTTCTTTTTTTCTCAATTTTTAATTCTAAATTCCTAATTCCCCTGTCCCAGCACTCCAGCATCTCCGCAATGGCTTCTTGTTCGGGAAGAGAGGGTAGAGGAGTATGCATCTGTCGCAAGGATGCAAGCGATAAGTTCATGATCGTTGAGCCAGTCCATTCCTCCCTAAAAAACGTATGTGCTTTACTTGATGACAAGAATGCAAATGCGAAGTGTTTGTTGAGGGAGGCGGCACAGTTAATGTAGGCGGCGCTTTTTCCAAGAATTACAGGCTCATTTCTGTAATAGGCAACATTTCCAACTGTACCGTTAATTGACAACAACAGTGTTAAGGAGCCTAGATCTTTCTTGTGTTTTAGGAATTCTTCTTCGCTAACACACTTCGTTTCTGAAGAAATGACCACTCTACCATCCATTAAGTTGTTCCCATTCACGAAGTAGTATTGAGAATTCTCGATATACGCAGGAGTCGCGTGAATGCCATCACCTATTCGAGACGTAGCACTCCCTAACGTGGCATTATCCCAATCCTCCGGGATCCACCCGACTTTCGTCTTCTTGTATCCCGGTCTATTTTCGTTTTTCTGCATAATTCAGCCTATCTTCACAGCAAACTCGCGGCTACGTGCAATACATAAACCATTTCTAACAACAAAGCACTGAACTCCATGATCTCCGGTATACTTAGTTGTTTCCGTGTGAACTTGGCCATCAACCTGAAAACCACCTCTCAAGTCACCAGCCCATTTAGCCTCGTCTCCCGTGTTAATAACCTGCCAGTAGTAATCGCAACCATTACCAAAAAATGGAGCCGTAAATCTGATACTCAGTTGCTTGTCCAAACGCTCTGATCCACTTCTATACTGGTATGAATACGCTCTAAAACCATCGTACTTCGACAATCGCGCATCTAGGTCAAATTCATCGACAATCTGCATTGGCCAGTCGGGCCGTTGTCTCCATGACACCGAGAAAAGCGAGATCGCAGCACTCCCAATACGAGTAACGAGAGAAGCCTTTGGTGTTGATGGCTGTAGCCCTTTGACTACGGTTGACGCAACTCGTTCACCAAAAGATTGATCCAGCTTTTTACCCAAATCTTCAGCAGTGCCAGTATTCAGGATGGAACTGATATCTTCCTTAAGCCATTGCACCCATTTAAAGAAGGCATGGGCCCGAGCATCTTTATCCTCATGCCATCGATCAGCAAAATTCTCGCCCGGACACGCCGGGTTCTGTATTTCCCATTTGCCATCAACTTTCCGTGTGATTAAATTTTGCGACGCAATCTTTTCATCAAGTCTTGCTTGCCAATTTTCAAGCAGACCCTGATGAAGCCCCATCTGCTCAACTATTTCAATCAGCGCGGAATAAACATTCTCTTGCCCTGTGTAGAGCGAGGCGGCAACTGTTGTAATGATCATCGAGATCGGCTTCACATCAGGATTCTTTGTGAAACGTATATCCCGATGTCTCTTCATAAGCTGAATGACCCGTTGCAACGGCGTACGCACGAGTTGGTCGGGAATGTCTGTTACAGATGAGTAGATGACTTTTCCGCTCGTTCGCATACTCTCAAACAGGAATTTCTTCTGCGCTGTTGCCATCTTGACAAAGACAGTGTTCCGCTCCTTAAACCACTCCGCGTAACCGTTTGGATTGCTTGGTTTCCATTGGTAAGTTCCCAAGTCCTTATCCTTATGAGTTATGGCAATATATCCTTTGTAGTATCGTTTGAAGTTTGCGATATCTGGAACGCACGGTAGAACGTCAATATGAAACCCAATCCCTGCTGACTCGGCATAAGTTAACGTCCAACAACGTTTACCCTCGGGATCAAGTTTGCCTCGATAAGCATCATTATTCTTCAAACGATTGCCTACTTCTTTCTTAGTAGCTTCCTGGCTAATCTTTGTTCTCGAACACTGCAGTTGACAGACTAGGTCCACATCGAAATCGCTTTCTTTTCCGTCCTTGAGCGGGCGAATGATTGTTCCGAGATTGATAGAACCTTGCGGGTAAATCGATGGCTTGCCCGTGCTTTCTGAGTAGGAGCCGTTCACATAACCATCCTCAAGCCATTTTCCGACAGAATTATAACTGCGAACAGCGCGCTCATAATCTGTTGGAGAAATATCCAGAGACTCCGCTACGTGCGTAAGGATTGCATCAATATCTGATCGTGCGCAAGGAATCATCATGCATCCTCCCTCGCAGGACAAACAAACTGCTGAATTGACGTTGACTTGTGCGTGAATTCTCGATCTGCTCGTGTAATTAAGTCGGCAAATTCACCGGGTCTATCGAGAGGCAGGTCTTTGTCAGATTCGAAGTTCAGCCTAAGGATCTGGTTCGGATCCAGCAGAAGTCCCAGCATGTTATTGGCCATCTCAGACTGGAGATTAAGAATCATCTCTATGAATTTGCTACGCTTCCATCTTGTCACAAATCCCCATCCAAAAAAGCCTCGCTTCTTGAAATCCTTGATTGGGTAGAATTGCTTCGCTTTGCCAGTTCCAATAGACAACACTTTCAGATCGTTAAGACTCGCGCCAAGTCTTCGTTTTGCATCAATCGCCGCGACAAGCGAGGGACTGTTAGCCCACAGGCCACCATCGGCGAGCAGATATGACTTGTCTCCCGGTAAAAGCATTGGCGAGAAGAAAGTTGGCGCAGAACAGGAAGCAAGGACAGCATCAGCCACAAGAACATCTTTGTCCCTGAAGAACTCATTATGATATGTGGATTTGAAAACATGGACGCATCCGTTCCCAATATCCGTTGCCGGAATAATCAACGGTTGTTCAATATCACCAAGTTTAGTTTTGCCAAAGAATTCATCCAGAACATTACGGAGTCCTTCATTATGATATTTACTCGCAAGCAGCCCCAACCTCAAACCCACAGGCTTGTTGAAGATTTTGCCGCCGTATTTCTCATACAGCTCACGAACCTCACCAGCTTTCTTCCCAATCGCCAAGCTGGTGGCAATGATTGCGCCAGTACTTGTACCGGCAATAAGATTAAAATCCTTGCGCCAGTCGACTTTGAATTCTTCCTCTATACGTTTCAGCAAATGCGCAGAATAAGCACCTCTGAATCCTCCGCCATCTATCGCCAGAATTTTGAACACCTTATTCATTTTGGTCTTACTTTGTGTTGGCCGCGTTCCCTTTTGACGCCTCCAGTTCCTGTTCTAACCGATACTTCGACATGACTCTTTCCGCTTCTCGGATATAGGAGTCAGACAGGCTACGCATCGTTGTAGCAAACCTGTGATAACCAGCCCTTTCGACTTCATCTGCCTGCTTTTTGTATTTCTCCGCTAGTTCCTTCTCCGGCTTGCCGGTTGGATCAACGCAATGAACTCCGCGAGAGTTGAATACTCCTGTCTGGAAACCGGAACGCATTGCTTCTGCATCTTTGGCATTGAGGGCTTCTGCGACTGTTTTATGAATCCACAATCCACTCGGATCTGGCGGTCCATATATAAGGACCTGGCCTATCAGAGATAATGCCACCTCAAGATGGCCGGTTTTTTCACAAATAGCCTTTGTCTCAGCCAGCCATTTATCGAATTCTGCAGGCTGAAAACTGCCATCCAGCTGAGTCCCTGGCGGTGTTTTCCATTTATGGAGTAATTCATACGCATGACCAGCAATCTTCATCTGCTTTTCGCCAGGATCTTTTGGCGGCTCTTTTTCGTGCCGTGACCGGAATACTAGCCGGATAATCTCACAGAAAAATGCAGGCTCTACAGCAAGGCGATGTTCAAGAAGTCTTGGTTTTGCTCCATTGTCTTCGTCCAAAACTGCTAAATACGCCCATTCTATTTTGAATAAATCATCGGGACTTGTCTTCTCGTCTGACTGAAGCGCTTTGATAAGTTCCACGGCATTAAAGACATCCATAGAGCTTGCTCTTTCTTCACTCGAAACGGCCGCAAGCAAGGCCTTGACCACACGATTATGGTCTATTGGTTGTTTTTTATATTGGAGAGCCTGAAGGCAGTCTATGGCAAGGTGTGGTCTTCCATACTCAAGCAGTTTATCAATTGCATAATTGTAATCCCCATCGACACAATAAGGATGAAAATTGACTTTAGTCCAGTACTCGGAAGTATTGTTTCCTAAAACAGATATCACCCTGTTCCATGTTTCCGTACAAAAAGGAAGACTGCGTAAGAAAAATCCAATTTGTGACACACTCCAATCCGGCGAAAGAATCTTGTCTATCCACGCCCAGCCAGTTTTTCTATGCCTGGCCGAAACATAATGGGCAATAAACAATGAAATCTTGTCGCTTTGATTCTCTAAATATTTTGGAAGAAGCGTTGCATCATCGTCATCGCTTGCGATCTCACCGAACGCTACCCCAACATGAAGCGGAGAGTCCACACTTTCAGCAAATTGCAATATGGCTTCTGCGCCACCTGAAGCATAGATCTCACCGATGGCCGTGAAACGTTTCTGTTGAAGTTTCTTCGCCTGCAACTCCCACTCGCCACGTTCTTCATATAATTCAAGATCTCTTCCACAGAATAGTCGACGGTAAAGATCACTGGGCTTCTTAGGGCTTAAACTGTTCGTCACAGCATCAATACGTTCCAAGATATCTTTTCCAAGGGCCCACTTGGCATCAGCAAACTTCCGGTGTTTGGCCGTAAATTTCAACAAAGCGGACCATATGTTATTACGGTCTTTTTCTGAAATTTTAGTGATGCAGTCCGACGAGAGATGTTTAAGGAAATTATCAATTGCCGGTGGTGGCAGGGCATCTATTTTATCCACGAGCTTAAGAAGCCTGGAAACGTCTTTCTCAGCCAACTGCAGGGCAAGTTCAGCATAAAATTCAACCTGCGCCCAATATTCTTTGAGGCTTACACCTTTATTTCTGTCGTCAGGAATTTGTTGTCGCCACCTGGGTTTGTAACTGCCCATCGACATCTGATGCTGATTGGGTAAGAGATTAAGCAGTATTGGCCATGCAATATTCGGTAATTCCTTTACTAATGTTCTTATCGCAACAAATCTCTTATCAACTGGAGCCATTGTCTGAGGTAACCAGGGAAGGAATATTGTCGTTATCGAGTTAGATGGTCTGTTTGACCAATTGCCTCCCGGATCCATAGCGCCAAGTTCGCCCAAAATAACCGTGACACGCGTCAAGTAGCGTGCATCCCAGGCTAACGATTCCAGAGCCCACAGGAGACCTGTCATATAATTGGATCCTGTAAAACCTTTACCTTCTTCTGCAAACAGTCTTACAAAAGGAGATGGACTTTTTTGCAATGTCTTCTCTACTGCAGACAAAAACTCATCCGGAGAAGCTTCAGCTAAAAGAGGAAGAAGATCGTTGAGACTACCCCAGAGCATCCAGTCAGCATCAATCAGCACCTGTCTTACAACAAGCAACGCAACTGTCTCGGCCTTCCCATCCGAGATTGTTACAAATATTTTGGGCTTACTTCCAATAACAGCCAGCGTATCCGCAATTCCTTCTCTGAGAGTTGAGGAATGAGAAAGGACTTTACCCTTAATATTCGCCATGTATCTCTCTTCTCCGGGAAGTTCAAAGGCGGGGTTTCGTTCTGTCAATACTTCGACTGCTATCTTTTGGAACGTGTCTATATCGGCATCGAATATTTTTTTACCTAACAATTCCCATGATTCCGCCCTTTGCCTGGTTGTCCACACGCCGTTATGTAGACCTATAGGGGCACCTGGAACCTCCAGTGCATCGCGTATAGATGAAATCCATTTGATGTATTCTGCATTAACCAGTTGAGATACAATCTGGGTGTCCCCAGCAACTCCTTCTTGCCAGCCACCAAGAAGGAATGCCAAGCCAAGGTCGTGAACATGCGGTTGCGCGAGCAAACTGGATGATGGAGGTGGGGGTGGCTTTCGAACAATGGATTCGGGTATCGACTCAATAACAGGTTTCTTGAACTCTTTAAGCAGATCCTCTGGAAGATTATCTTTAGTGATTGTTCCTGCGTTCTGACTCCATGTCTGAACAATGTCAACAATCCTACCCCATACCATTCGTGGCTTATCTCTGTTGAACTGAGAAATGTGCGAATGCAACAAAGACAGTACTACACCTTCTTCTTTACCCAAGTCATAGCCCAGAAGATAAAAATGCTTCAGAAATAGATGCAGATCTGCGTCTGAGACATCGCAACCATTGTTTGCCTTCTTGAGTTGTTCTTGAAAGGCAATTAATTTTTTGCGTTTCTGATCACTGCTAAAGTACGCCTCGTTCACATTTCGCAGGAACTCGTCTGGGCTCTTAGTGCACCTGGTCTGATCTAGCAACCAACATACATCTTCGGAGTCCGTTGTGCTCATAGAGTCCGAGATAACTGCGATAATGTCTTTTCCTCTGCTGAAGCGCTTGGTATCGCAGAAATCGTCCCATGCAGCTTGAATGACTTCCTCAAACCTCTTGTTATTACCTATGCGAAGACCATGCTTGACTTGACCGAGCAGTTTTCTTGTTTCTGTCTCGCCAGCTCCTTGCACGAAGACAATCAGATCGTCCGTATCGAAGCCGTCTATCTTGCCTTGAAGCTTGATTTCACGTATTGGCCAGCACGGAAGACAAGGCGCATAGCCACCAGTAAGCATAAGCACAACATATGAGGCCTGAACATGGGCCTCAAAGTGTGCCCCCCCACCTCCCATTGAGAACGCATTGCTAAGCTGTTTTCCCGTTCTACTCATTGTTGTAGTATTCTATATCTAACTCTTCATTTCCTTCGCGAAAAAAGACCTTATCATCTTATTTTCCCGCAATCAGATTGGTCATCATCGCGGTGATCACTTCCTTTTCCTGCGGCCTGCTCTCGGCAATCATCAGAGTCATTCGGTCTTTCCCTCAATCCGTTTCGGCAGTTTCGCGTTCTTCATGAGTTTCTGTTCAGCAGATTTGACGCGGCGGCCGAGTTTCTTGATGTCTTCCTCGGGAGGCAGGCCTTCAGGCTTGATCCCGCGTTCACCAAGCATATTGCGAACACTGGCATTGTTCTGAACATGTTCCCCGGTAATTGCGTGTTCGCCATGGAGATCGTGCTGCTTGACATTGTGATTGGTTATTTCTGTCGCCAGGTTCTTGGCTGCGATGGTCACGGTAGGCAGAAAATCGGCAAGCGGGCGATGAGCCGGCACCAGCATCTTATCTTTCATCTCCTGCGTAGTGTTGCCGCCGAAAAGGGCTGCATCGCCTTTTGATCGAATACGCCCGAACCCTGTGTCGTCCACACCACGTTCGTAAATATTCCTGGAAAGCTCGGTCTCCGCCTCTGTCAGCTTCTGTCGAGCCTGCAAACGCTCATGGAGACGAATCCGTTCCTCAATCAGCTCCTGCTTGCGGGTTTGAAGGGCAAAGTAGGTTTGGGCAAAGGCAATCTCGGTTTTACGGGGATCTCCGTTCTGGGCAATCAGATAACAGGCATAACGGGTCAGGATAATATCTTCGATCTCCCGCCCTGCACCCGATCCAATTTGGACCATTTTCGTGACGCCACGAAAATGGTTATCAACCTCAGCCCCAACGCCTTCGCAGGCTTGTGCAGCTTTCTTTACAACCTTGCTGAAGTTTTCCCATCTGTCATAACCCAGCACACCCATTATTTCCCGGGCATACCAGAATTCAACATCGGAATCGGGAACAGTCTGAACAATCGCATCGAAAGCTGTCTTTAATCTCGTAATGTCATTTGTATTCATAGCTTCCCCATTCGACAGCAATTACCGCCATACCGCCCAGCCGTTGCCTTAAGGCCGATGGCATTGGTCTTTTCAACCCATTCTCTTACGCTGATCTTGTAACTATTTAGACCCGCTTGATTTCTAATTATGGCGAATTCGCCATAATTAAAACCGGGGTTGAAGACAGACTCCCAGATGCCAAGAAATTCCACCGTGTTGCGGTTTCGGAGCCAATCAGAGATGAAGAATTCCCCATCCTTCGCTTTGAGCATGTCTGTTAGTGAGATGTAATCGCCGTCCCTGCCGGAGACAACAGAGATAGCGGTACCCTGGACTTCTATTGAAGCGCTATTGGTCTTTCTATTCTTCATTTCGCAATCCCCAATGCCTTCAAATGTCCGGCCATTTCTTTTTCGAGCTTCTCCAGCTCTGCATCTATCTCAGCCACCTCCTTGAGATTGGCCTCAATATCAACTTCCGGCTCCTCTTCGAATGTGTCCACATACCGGGTAATATTAAGGTTGTAGTCGTTCTCCTTGATCTCGTCCGGCTGAACCACCCGGCAGAATTTCTCAACATCCTTCCGCTTCTCCACGGCATCGAGAATCTTCTGGATATGCTCGTCATCCATTACATTCTGAGCCTTGGCGGAACGGAACAGTTTTGAGGCTTCAACAAAAAGCACATCCTTGCGCTTTGCATTCTTGCCGCCCGCCTCACGGGACCGGTCAAGAATCAGGATGGCGACAGGTATGCCGGTGGTCTGGAACAGCCCTGCTGGCAGGCCGATAACCGCATCGACAATGTTCTCCCGAAGAAGGCTCTGACGTATCTTGCCTTCCGCAGCACCCCGGAAGAGAACGCCGTGCGGCACAATAACAACGACCTTGCCTTCCTTTGCCTTGGCCGTCTCAACCATGTGACTGATAAAGGCGTAGTCCCCTTTGGTTGCCGGGGGAACGCCGCGATGAAAGCGGTTAAACTTGTCGTTCTCAATACCGTCACCAGCCCATTTCTTGAGTGAAAATGGAGGGTTCGCAATCACCAGGTCGAACTTCATCAGCGAATCGCCTTCCTTGAGCAAGGGATTGTTCAGCGTATCGCCCCACTCCAGCCGGGCTGAATCTTTGCCGTGCAGGAACATATTCATCCGGGCAAGGTTGTAGGTTGACCCGATGCTTTCCTGACCATAAAGCGCGTAGTCTTTTGAACCCTGTGCCTCAACCTCGGCGCCAGCCAGCAGGAGCAGACCACCGGAACCGCAGGCAGGATCGCAGATACGCCAGCCGGGCTGGGGTTCTGCAAGCTTGGCCAATAAAGTGGCAACGGATTTGACTGTAAAGAATTCACCAGCCTTCTTGCCGGCGTCGGACCCGAACCGCTCAATCATATACATATAGGCGTTGCCGATGACATCATCGCCGGCAGCCGTCAGGTCGATCTTGGCAAAGTCATCCATCAGGTGGCGGAGCATTTTGTTGCGCTGGTCAGTTTTGCCAAGAACAGCGTCTGAATTGAAATCTATAGAAAACATGCCTTCCAGCCGGTCACCATTGGCATCCTCGATGGCATGAAGGGCGACATTGATTAATTCTCCAATATTGTCGGCGCTTTTCTTCTTATAGAGGTCATAGAAGCTCGTGCCGTCAGGAAGGACAAAGCGGAAATTCTTCCGACGCAGCTCGATACGGGCCTTGTCACTGCCGTAACGTTCACCCAACCGTTCCATCTCGTGTTTATGAAGATCGCTCATATACTTGTAGAACAGAAACAGCAGGACGTAGTCCTTGTAGATACTGCCGTCTACATTCATGCGCGATGAATCCGCAGCTTCCCATAGAGTTCTGTTCAATGTTTCCTGGCTGTATTCTTTTGGCTCATTCATGATTTCTGTCCCCTCTTTTTCGAAAGCTTCACAACATCCAATTCACTATTCAAAATCCCACCCAACAATTCCTTCTTCCGGTTTGACAAACGCGTATAATCTCCAACAGCTTTCTCGAACGCTATCAACGCTCGTTGCTTTTGCAGGGAAGGCACAGGTATGTCCATGTTCCTAAGATTATTCGTGCTTATGAACGGGACTGTTGTCTGTTCGGAATGAACCCTGAACATCTTCTGACCGTTGGCAGAGTTCAAATACAGCGCGAGATACTCAGGCAGAACTGAAGCGTTTGTTATCGACAGGACAAGTACCGAGGATGGCACTATCCAGGTGCCTTCATCTGGAACCTCAAATACTGTTGCAGCAAACCGGCCGCGGTTTACAACCAGCACGTCTTTTGCTTTCAGCGGTCTTGAGGGAATCACATCCGTTCGTAATGGCTCCATCTCCCCGAAAGACACCACTCCATCGGAAGAAATATTCTTCGGCTGGATAATCATTACCTTACCTTGTGGCACATTCTTTATGCGTTCCCTGAAGGCGTACCCCATCCTGATGTCACATAATTCCTTAATCCTCATCTCAAAAACCTCTCCAATCTTCAACTACAGTATATAGCTATTGCTCATACCAGTCAATTACAAACAGCAATATTGTTATACTGCATATTTTATATACAAACATTGAGAGATTTCCGAATACGAAAAGGAAAAGTTCAGTTAAGTGAACTTTTTGGGCAAGGCGCTAATTACCAATCACTTACGACTGGAACTTTCATGCTTTTTTGCATAAAGTTCAGGCAAACATTCGGTCGCGTGAAGAGCTGAAATCGAGTTGGGCAACCGCCTTCTCGTTGTTCAACAGCGCCAGCGCCGCATCTATGTGAACCATTACTTCTGGCGGTATGCCCGTAATCTTCCCTGCTTTCCTTCGAAGCGATTTCAGGTCTGATGCGAATTTATCCAGCGTCTCAACTTTCGCTGTTGAGCGTTTCTTTACCGCATTCAGCTCACTGTCTTTCAACTCGCCAGCCAACGCCTTGTCTTTCAACGCCTGGAGTTTAATTCGCTTCTGCGGGAAAACGTACTTCTTTTGAAGCTGATCCTCGATCTCCATTAACCCGGCAACATCTGCAAGCTCCGGAATGAATCCTTTCGGTTTTGGCTGCAACCACTCAGGATGATTCTTGGAAACCCAGTCATAAACCTTTAGATACTTGTACAGCGAGGTCTTTCCGAGCTGGAGCCGCTTCTCTGCATAGTCTTCAATGTCCGCATGACCAAGCGACTCGTACATTTTCTTTTCCCGTACCCGTGCCAGCAACTTGCCGACCCGGAGATACGAGAGTTGTGCATTTTTCAGGCTCCCTTTCAGCAGCCATGTCACTTGTAATGCTTCCTGGGCTGCCTTGCCTTTTTCCGTCAATACTCTTGTCTTCTTCTGTCCCTTCTTTACCGCTTCTTTCTTTGCCATTCTCTTCTATCCGTTTCTCCACTCCGACTAACCTTGTGTTTTGCCATTCCCATCGAAAGAAATAGGCATATTTGACGACTTACTCTTCATGCATACGACCAATTAATGTAGTGGAAAACAGGTACTCCTTTTCGGATTCTCTATCAATACCAGATATCCGTAAACAGCGGAGAAACGGAACCGTCAGGAAAAAATGCATTGCAGGAACAACACGCCGTTCAGAAGCTGTTGAAAAACTACTGCGGCTCTGTCTATCGTTCCACCTTCCTGCCGAACAGGCGGTTAAGTTTTGCGTGGATCTGGCCTGCATAACTGCCGGAAAGCTCATTCCCCCAGCCATGCTGCCTGAAAAGCCTGTCAACCTGGCCCTTGTAGTTCAGCCCGTCCAGCATGACGGTATCGACATGCGGCGAAAGCATCTCGAACAGTTTCTCCGGATGCATCGGGAGAATCGGGGCGATAAACGCCCACGTCCTGATGCCGGCCTCTTTCAGGCGTTTGAGCGTGGCAATCCGGGCGGCAATCGGGGCAGCCCCGGGTTCAAGTACCTGCCGGACCCGTTCATCATCCGTTCCAATGGACATGCCCACATCAACATCGATCATCGTCTTGAAAATGTCCATGTCGCGGGCAACGAGCGGGGATTTTGTGAGTATTTCCACAGCCCAGCCGTACGCGCGAAGGTGCTGAAGACACCGTCTCGTAAGCCCGTAACGCAACTCCACCGGCTGGTAAGGATCACATACACTGGACATAAAAACCCTGTCGGTCTTCTTTTTCCTCTTCAATTCGCCGAGCAGGACTTCTGCTATATTGGTCTTAACTTCAACAAACTCGCCCCATGGCGTGTTCTGGTTATGCCTGGAATATTTCCGCATGAAAGTCGCATAGCAGTAACGGCAGGAATGACCACAGCCAAGATACGGATTGATTACATAATTTACGCCAGGTAAACTGGACCTCACCAGCGCGCTTTTTGTCGTGATTTCATTTACCTGCATCTATGTCTCCCGGCAACCCTGAATGATAACACTATCGAAAAGGGAAATGGGATAGAAAATAAGAAAAGCATCTCCTTCATTTAGGCCGGAAAAACCATTTTGCTTTATTCCTTGAATCACTAATGTCCAATAGTTTATAATTGCCTACTTGTATGAATAAGAAAGGGCGGTTTTCTTGATTAAGCAGGCTAATACGAACATAACGGACGGGCCAGGCAGGAGTCCGCATACGTTTCATATCCCGGTAATGGGTACCGGCTTTACCATAGACACCCCTCTGAAGGTGGCGAAATACGGTATTTCATCGGTAATATCGCTTGTGGATGATCTCCTCGTTGAACAGATGCGCAAATTCCACTGCACGAAAGCCGGAGAACCTTACCAGGAAATCAAGGATCAGGATGAGGACTCGCGCGCAAGGCGTATTACGGCTTACCTGAATCTTCTCGATTTACTTGTCGGACGGCAAGTAGCAGCCCTGCGAGCTGCCCCATTTGAGAAAGGCAGCGAAATCACCCGTTACTTTGCGCTTCTCCCGGATTGCCCTGAAAAATCCGCCTACCTCGACATGCTTTCGACATCCGATGAAAAGGCCAGGTCTATTAAGCAGGACAATCTCAGGAAAATGATTGTACCAGGCAGTATCGACGTCAACATCATGACAAAGCTTGACCGCACAACCTTTAGGGACGGCAAGAAACTTCCACCGGAATACAACGATTCAATGTCCGCCTTCCGCGGCTTCGCGAAAAGCACACTTTCCTCGTCAATGGTATTCTCTGCCGGAATGAATCAACACCTTTACACATATGCCGGGAGCTTTCCTGATTTCCTGCCTGTGGACGGAAAATCCCCCAGGAAGAAAATCACACTGAAAGTCAGCGACTTCAGATCGGCGATTATCCAGGGAAAGTTTCTGGCCAAGCGCGGGTTATGGGTTTCCGAGTTTCGCATTGAATCAGGGTTGAACTGCGGCGGACATGCATTCGCGACCAAAGGATACCTGATGGGTCCTATACTCGAAGAGTTCAAAGCGAAACGAACAGAACTGATAGAAACGCTTTACTCCACTCTCAACGAGACGCGCATTGGCTCTAACCTCGAAGCACTGCAGAAGCCTCTTGAGGTCCGGATCACAGCCCAGGGTGGAATTGGAACTTTTGATGAAGACCAGCTGCTGCTGAATTACTACCAGGTTGACAGTACCGGATGGGGCACTCCTTTCCTGCTGGTTCCAGAAACAACCAATGTTGATGATGATCTTCTGGCAAAGCTATGCGCAGCAAAGAACGACGAAGTTTACCTGAGCGAAAGCTCTCCTCTTGGAATACCGTTCTGGAATCTCGGCAATTCCGGCAGCGAAGAAGCGCGCCGGAGCCGCATAGCGGCAGGGAAACCCGGAAGCCCTTGTCCGAGAGGTCATCTAGCGTTTAACACTTCACTCTCCGAGAATCCACTGTGTCTGGCATCGCGCTCTTTCCAGAAACTGAAAGAGGAGGAAGTAAGAAGCAACGGGTTCACCAAAGAACAAATCATCCTGGAAACAGAAAAATTCTCTACCAAATCCTGCATATGTTATGACTTGGGCGGAAGCGCGCGGATAAAGAACGGCATCGATTCCTCTGCTACGCCGGCAGTCTGCTGCGGCCCGAACATCATCAATTTCTCTAAGATAGCCACCCTCGAAGAGATGATAAGCCACATTTACGGGAAAGCCAACCTGATGACCAATCCTGAACGTATACATATGTTTGTCCAGGAACTGAAGCTGTACGTCGAATATCTCAAGAAAGAAGCAGAAGAATTCTCGCGCGGAATCGCCGCCCGGACACCCAAATACTTTGAGGAATTCAAAGGCAATCTTCTCGAGGGAATCCAGTACTACAAGAATATGGCCAGGCAGATTGTTGAGGAAAAAAGGGAAAGATTCCTTTCGGATCTGGCCTCGCTCCAGAAACAGCTCGAACTTATCACTGTTGTCCAGAAGCCTCATCCCGTCCAGGCCTGATCCGGAATGGCTACACCGCAGGTCGTGCATCACTGTAACCCTATTCAGGCGGGTTTCTGCCTTTTCCTTGTTATCAGCAGGCCGCTCCTTTAGCATGGCGGACAGATGAATATCTGGACGATTGTTGTTATTGCTATTGCGCTGGCCATGGATGCCTTTGCCGTATCCATTGCGAGCGGAATCTGCATCCGTCACAGCAGGATCAAGCATGCCCTCATCATGGGTGCATGGTTCGGGGCATTCCAGGCTATTATGCCCCTGATCGGGTGGCTGGCAGGTGTAAAGTTCAGCAACCTCATTTCCACTGTAGACCACTGGATCGCACTGGGATTACTCGGTTTTGTCGGAGGAAAAATGATTTACGAATCATCACGCCTCGAAAGCCTGGAAAAAAAGACCGATCCATTCGCCCTGAAAATCCTCTTTGTCCTTTCTCTGGCAACCAGCATTGATGCCCTCGCAGTCGGACTGAGCTTTGCCTTACTCAAGGTAGAAATCCTTCTGCCCGTATTAATCATAGGAATTGTCACCTTTCTTATATCTTTCGCGGGAGTCCTCATTGGCGAAAGAGGCGGGCATTTCTTCGAAAAAAAAATCGAACTGATTGGCGGCCTGATACTTATTGCCATTGGCATAAAGATCGTTCTGGATCACGTTCTTTAAGCTCCATAGTGTCTCAAAATATTATTAAGTCCCTGACTAACAGGACATTGCGAGACATTATCCAAAATATTCCCCTTTATCCCATTATCATAAGTAGCTTAAGGCCAACAATCTAACGAAACGATGCTGAAATCAGCTGGATTGGCATGTATTCTGCGTTTGTATAGTGGCAGATAATAAGAAAGCTGGTTGGGATGAATACAAATATAATAATAGGGGCAGTTGGAGGGGCAGTTATATGTTGCCTGTTCTGCTATTTGGCAAGATGCAAGGAGGGAAACTGTCCTTTTACCTGCACTCCTTTGAGCGGCTTAATAGTGGGAGCCCTGCTGGGTGGATTGATAATGTCATATTTCCCAGGCAGCTCGCAGACCAGGCCTTCATCGGCAAATGTCATGGAAATTGAGACTATTGCACAGTTTGACCAGGCACTGAATTCCGGCAAGGTAGTAATGGTTGATTTCTATGCCGACTGGTGCGGACCGTGCACAATGCTCAAGCCATCTTTGCACAGGATTGCAGATGACTATGCAGGTCGAATTAAGGTACTGGCCGTAAACGTTGACAGACAGTCAGAGCTTGCCAAACGCCACGACATATCAAGCATACCTGATGTGCGGCTGTTTCGAGACGGGAAAGAGATTGAGAGAATAACTGGATTAAGGCCTGCGGACTTCTACACAGGACTGATCGATAAACTGCTGACAGATAAAGAGATAAATAAGAAAATAATAGGAGATAAATAATGTTCTGTTATCAATGCGAGCAAACAGCAAAAGGGACAGGTTGCACAACTTCAGGGGCATGCGGGAAAGACGCCAGGACTTCAGACCTGCAGGATCTTCTTATTTATGCAGTAATGGGGATATCAATGTATGCCCACCGGGCAAGGGAAATAGGGGCAAAGGATAAAGCCATCGACAGGTTCACCATTGAAGCGCTTTTTTCCACAGTAACAAATGTAAATTTCGATACTGAACGCCTGGCGGCTCTTATCAAAGAAGCTGCTGTTGTACGCGACAATGCGAAGAAACTGTACGAAGGCGCATGTTCATGCGAAGGATCGGGCAGGAAGACTGAAGTCCTGGACGGCCCGGCAGTCTGGTTAGCGCGTGAGGGCCTTGAAAACCTCCTAAAACAGGCCAGAAGCGTTGGAATAGAAGCCATGGCAAAAGCACATGGCGCAGACATTACCGGACTGGAAAACCTGCTTATCTATGGATTGAAAGGCGTAGCGGCATACGCGGATCATGCCATGATTCTCGGGAAGGAAGACGATGATGTATACGCCTTCTTCCATGAAGCACTTGATTTCCTTGCGAAAAAAGACCCGTCGGTCGACAAACTCCTTGGAATGTGCCTGAAATGCGGCGAAGTCAACCTCAAGGTAATGGAACTGCTTGATTCCGCCAACACAGGCGCCTACGGCAACCCTGTACCAACTAGCGTGCGGACAGAACCTGTGAAGGGCAAAGCCATACTTGTTTCCGGTCACGACCTGAAGGACCTCGATGCACTGCTTAAGCAGACAGAGGGCAAGGGAATAAATATCTATACACACGGCGAAATGCTGCCGGCGCACGGTTATCCGGAACTCAAGAAATACAAGCACCTGGCTGGTAATTACGGCGGCGCCTGGCAGGACCAGCAGAAGGAATTCGAAAGCTTCCCTGGCGCAATACTGATGACAACAAACTGCATACAGAAACCGCGCAATTCATACAGCGGAAGAATATTCACCAGCGGACTGGTCGCCTGGCCTGGCGTCACGCACATAAAGAACCGGGACTACACTCCCGTGGTCAAAGCCGCCCTTTCAGCAGAAGGCTTCACCGAAGACGGCCCCGGGAAAACGATTACAGTGGGCTTCGGTCATAATGCCGTTCTGGGCGTCGCCGATAAAGTGATCGATGCAGTGAAAGCAGGCAAAATAAGGCATTTCTTCCTGATCGGCGGATGCGACGGCGCGAAAAGCGGAAGAAACTATTACACTGAATTTGCCCAGGCAGTACCAAATGACTGCGTGATACTGACACTCGCATGCGGCAAGTACAGGTTCAACAAGCTGGATTTCGGCGACATAGGCGGCATTCCAAGGCTACTGGATTGCGGACAGTGCAACGACGCCTATTCGGCCATAAAGATCGCAGTTGCCCTGGCAGGAGCATTCAAGACGGACGTGAACAGCCTCCCGCTTTCACTTATTCTGTCCTGGTATGAACAGAAGGCCGTATGCATACTGCTAACCCTTCTGCACCTTGGCATCAGGAACATAAGGCTTGGACCCAGCCTGCCGGCGTTTGTAACGCCGCCGGTGCTGAAGGTACTTGTAGACAAGTTCAACATAATGCCGATCTCTTCCGCCCGGGAAGACCTTGAAGCAATATTGAAAGGGAAATAAGTATGCCGGCAAACCTTAAAGACTCGGACATACGCGGAAAGACTTTAAACCTGGCTGAGTATATTCAGTACGCTGCAGGTTCCGTGGTAAGCAAGACGCTGCTCGACAAGAAGACAGGCACATTGACCCTGTTTTCCTTCGATGCAGGACAGGGCCTGAGTGAACATACCTCGCCCTACGACGCCACGGTACAGGTGATTGAAGGAGAAGCCGCCCTGACCATTGGAGGAAAAACAGTAAACGCAAAGGCCGGGGAAATGGTGATAATGCCCGCAGGTATTGCGCATTCAGTAAGGGCAGAACAACGCTTTAAAATGCTCTTGATAATGATACGTTAAGAACAAAGTTCTTATGAGGTACTGTGAATATAATTCTTTCCATAGGTCTGGATTTATGGTCCACGCTATGCGAAATGGCGCCATACCTGTTACTGGGATTCCTGATCGCAGGTTTTCTTTCTGTTTTCATTTCGCCTGAAACAATAGAAAAACATCTTGGCGGGCGCGGCTTATGGCCGGTGTTTAAAGCGTCCCTTGTCGGAGTTCCACTGCCGCTCTGTTCCTGCGGAGTCATACCGGTCGCGGCATCATTGCGCCGCCACGGCTCAAGCCGCGGTGCAACCACTGCTTTCTTGATTTCAACACCGCAGACCGGCGTTGACAGCATTGCAGTCACCTACGGGATGCTCGGCCCGGTATTCGCCATATTCCGGCCAATTGCGGCATTTATCAGCGGCATGATTGGCGGCTGGATTGTTGAGATTCTTGACGACGGCAAAGACCCCGGTAACGGTGCGCACAACTGCGAGTGCGAATCCTGCGCCCATGGCCCCAGGAGAAACGTGTTTATACGGGCACTGCATTACGGCTTCAGGGTGCTTCCACGCGATATCGCAAAACCGCTCCTGGCTGGACTGCTGATAGCCGGGGTTATTTCCGCATTTGTTCCGCAGGATTTCTTCTCCAGTAAAGTAGAGTCGCGCTTTGCCCAGATGCTGATAATGATGGCATTCGGAATTCCCCTGTATGTATGTGCCACGGCTTCGGTTCCAATTGCCGCCGCAATGATGATGAAGGGGATTTCCCCCGGCGCAGCGCTGGTTTTCCTGATGACCGGCCCTGCGACAAACGCGGCAACAATAGCAACCATATGGAAAACAATGGGAAAACGCACAGCATTTATATACCTGGCAGTCGTTGCAGGAACAGCGCTGGCATCAGGAATCCTGCTGGACAGCCTGTTTGTTATCGGAAGTTTGTCGCTGGCGCAGTGCACTCATGAAATGGCACCTGGAATGTTCAAGGCTGCATGTGCAGTTGCCGTCCTGCTGATGCTCTCATTCGCACTGCTGCCCGAAAGGAAACACGCCCACGCAGTAAACGAAAGTAACAAGCCATGACAATGATAATGATGTCCCGTTTTTGCTTCAACATCGGCGTCCATCTGAGCTAATCTGTGAATGGGTAGTTTTGCATATCAAATGACAACATCCAGAGACATGGAACGCAAGTCATCGGCAGTAACCCTGTCCGACATGGAAATCTTCATCTTTCCTGAACTGATGTACAGCCTCGTTCTGGCAAACATAATGTCCCCCAGGATCTGGCGCTGGCTGGATGATCCCTGGTTTGCCGGAATGGATACATTTACTCCGTACCGCCGGATTACCCGCCTGAAACAGTACATAATGGACCATTACGTTTTCAACCTGGACCTGGACACCTGGGGCCTGACTACCAAGGAACATGAAATTGCGCGCTTCAGTGATTTTATAGATATTGATATCCTGAAGAAATCAAACGCCCTGTTCGGGTATGAAGGCGACAAGTATTATTTCGATATAGACATCCGCACCCACTTCGGTCTCGACAAATACGAGGGCAACATCATCCCTTACTGGAAAACCGAAACAGTCGAAGCCATGGATTCTTTCCGCTTTAAGCCCAACTATGGAACCGGCGCCGGGGAATGCGTTTCGCTTGCCACACTCTACGCAGCCGCCCTTTTCATCGTGGCCGGCATCCCCCTCAAGGATATTTACCTGATGGCAACACCGCTTCATTCACAGAACTTCGTGGACATTGGGGACGGAATCCTGACGAACAACCGGAGGCTTGTCACCCGGAACATGTGGTTCAACGGCACCGAACTCTCAGCCCAGGCGCGCCGCGCTCTCGAAAATGAACAGGTTACCGTTGTCACCCATGAAACCGGCTATATCCACACTATTTTCCCGGAAGCAACAATCAGCCCGGACGCTTATTCGAACTTCTCTAATAAGCTGAACCGGTTCCTTAAGACAAAATTCACCAAGGACCTTCTTGGTAATTTCCTGCGCGATGCCAGCAACCTCCAGAAATGCTTCCAGTTTAAATGGCCAATCCATGGCGTGGATCATTACATCCCTGCAGAACGCGTCTTCGCATATGAACACGGCAGCCCCTATCAGCTTACGGGAAATACCCGGGACAAACTCTTCGGGGAAATCGACCGCGAGGAATTCACCTCAAGCCCGCTGCCGGAACGTATTATCTTCAACGATATCGAACATTTCGTGAGCGAACACAGGATTGACCTCGACAAGGATACGGATGTCGAAAGGCTGAAAGAACAGTTTGCCTCAGGATGCCTGCACCGCGACACTGTCATCAACAGTCTAATGAAGTTCTGCCATGTCAGGCCAAAGCTCCCCAATGCGGTAAAGAACTTCACGTCCGTGCAGGAGGTTCTGGGAATAAATAATTCAATGAACAGGAAAGAGATTATAGCAAGGCTGGAGTATATCCGCGGGAAGAACCTGATCGCCGACATGGCCTTCTACGCCTACCGCGACCTTAACCGGACTGAACCGGAACCCTTCCTGCTGGCCGCAGTCCGGCGCAACCCGGTATCCATTGCAGGCACCGCGACGGTCAGCAGCAAGGATCTTGTGCGCCGGATCACTGATATGCCCGGCGAATCCATCTATGATGATGCCGGCCGGCTCGCCCAGCCAGACGAAGTCTGGAATTATGGCCGGGGAGATGGCGCCGAGAAAGCTCTTTTACTGGCCAATATACTCATGAGCCGCATGCCTGGATCTGAAATCCATATCGACGTTTCGCCAACCAAAGCCATTCTGGTCTGCGATTCCTCGCGTTACGAATTCCCTTCGGCCAAAGAACTTAAAACCGCCTCCTGGACAATCCCAAAATCTTGATTCATTACCCTGCAAAATCTCTTCGCTTTTTCCAGCCTGTTTGAGATTATGTTCGCTGTCCATGAAGAACGCCCAACCTCCCATGAGAATCGGGGCCGTGCGAAAAGAGATCCGCATTTATGAGTAATTACATTAACGAAGTCAGGTCTGCTGCAAAACGGGGAACAGCCGTTTCCCCAAAAACCGCCCTTGCCATCCTGAACTCAACACAGGACGAGTTTCCCGAAATAATGGCGGCCGCAACGCGGATGCGACAGAGATACTTCGGCGATAAGGTAATCATGTGCTCAATTCTCAACGCCAGGAGCGGCGCATGCCCCGAAGACTGCCGCTTCTGCGCGCAGTCAACACGCCACAAAACGGGCATCGAAATCTTTGGACTCAGGAGTCCGGAACAGATCGTCAGGGCATACAAATCCGCATCAGTACTGCCAATTACCCACTTTGGCGTGGTTACAAGCGGCGGGTTACTGGACAGAAAAGGCATCGAACAGGTCTGCAAGTCTGTACGCAGCCACAGGATGAAAGGCCTTGAATGGTGCGCTTCACTGGGATCTCTTACGGTCGAGCAGTTCAGGCAGTTGAAAAAAGCCGGCCTGAAACGCTATCATCATAACCTGGAAACCGCGGAAAGCTTCTTCCCCCAAGTCTGTACGACCCATACCTATGCGGGCCGTATCAGAACATTGCGCGCCGCAGCAAAAGCCGGACTGGAAATATGCTCCGGCGGGATCCTCGGCATGGGAGAGACGTTTAAACAACGTGTGGAATTTGCTTTTACATTGAAACGCGAGAAGGTCGATTCTATACCCCTGAATTTCCTTGTTCCGATAAAAGGCACCCCGCTAGGACATATGGCGCCCATGAAACCCCTCGACATCCTCAGGAGCGTTGCAATGTTCCGCATGACAAATCCTGAAGCCGAAATCAAGGTCTGTGCCGGCCGCATCCACCTGCGCGACATCCAGTCAATGGTCTTCTATGCAGGTGCAACAGGAATAATGATAGGCAACCTTCTCACCATAGCCGGCCGCGATGTTAAACAGGACCTGCAGATGCTGGAAGATTTGGAACTGAGACAATAGATTATAGAAAGAAACCGCCGATTAACGCCGATGGGCACTGGCTGAATATTTCTTTCTAGCAGTGTTTATCTGTGTTCATCTGTGGTTAATTCTTTCTTAATATTATTTTATACAATCATGCATAACGAAGAGTGGATAGACGATCGCCTTAAAGATCTGAGCAAACAGTCGCTCGACCGGCACCTTAATGTCCGGCCGGTGGCAGGCGGTAAGCTGCACATCGACGGACGTGATATCCTCAACTTTTCCAGCAATGACTATCTGAACCTCGCCGGCAATCAGGCTGTTAAAGAGGCATCCATTGAAGCAGTGCGGAAGTTCGGATGTGGCGCGACCGCCTCCAGGCTGATGTCCGGCACCCTTCCCTGCCACGATGAACTGGAAAGGGCTCTGGCAGAACTCAAGGGTTATCCTTCGGCTCTCATATTCGGCAGCGGCTGGCTTGCCAATGCCGGAGTGATTCCGGCGCTGGTCGACAGGGATGATCATGTATTTGCCGACAAACTCGTTCACGCCAGCATTATCGACGCAATTATCCTCAGCCGAGCCGAAATGCACCGCTTTAATCATAACGACGCCGGTCATCTTGCCGTGATGATGAATAAATGCCCAAAAAAAGGCCGCCGGCTGGTTGTGACTGAATCTGTCTTCAGCATGGATGGAGACCTCGCCCCACTCGAACTTATCGCGGAAACGGCAATGAAGTACGGCGCAATGGTTATGATCGACGAGGCTCATTCCACCGGCGTCTTCGGGGAATCCGGATGCGGACTTGTCCGTCAGCACAAACTTGAATCATCCGTGAACATTTCAATGGGCACGCTGAGCAAGGCGCTTGGCGGATACGGCGGTTTCATTGCCAGCTCACCTGCGGTAAAGGATCTTTTGATCAACAAGGCCAGGTCTTTCATATATACCACTGGTTTACCGCCGGCAGTCATCGGTTCGGCGCTCGGAGCCCTGAAAGTCCTGAAGGCCGAGCCGTCTCTAGGGAAGACGCTGCTGGCCAACGCGGAATTCTTCCGCTCAAAGTTGAGTGCACTCGGCCTGAGCACCGCGGGTTCAAAAAGCCAGATAATACCTGTAATGGTTGGAAATCCCGCCAAGGCCGTCGCTCTTTCAGAAAAGCTGGCGGAAAAGAACATACTGGCCTTGGCAATACGTCCGCCAACAGTACCGGCGGAAACCGCAAGGCTAAGGCTATCCGTCACCCTCGCACACACGCAGGCAGACCTTGAGAACGCTGCCGTCACAATCGCGGATTGCGCCAGGACAGAAGGCATCCTATGAGCAAGGGCAGGTTGATAATCATTGCCGGCTGGGCACATTCGGCAGATGATCTGTCCGACCTTTCTTCCAGGTTAGATTCCCGCTTTGATGTCCAGGCAACCTCCACTGCCGCGCTGTTTGCCGGCCAGGGAACAAACCAGCAATCAGATCATCCTGCGTCAAGGTATGCAAAAGCACTGAATGCAATGATCGGTAAATCCAGGGATCCGGTAATAATTGTGGGCTGGTCCATGGGTGCAATCGTCGCACTGGAATCAATATCCCTGCTCGCACCAGGAATCAGCAGGCTGGTCATAATCAGCGGCACCGCCAGGTTTTGTTCAGGCAGCGGTTTTACGCCCGGCATACCGGAACAGAACCTCAGGGCCATGACTGCTGGCCTGTCCGGCAAACCGGAACAGACGCTTGAACACTTCTTCAGGGATGCCATGTTCCCGGGAACAGATGCGGACCAACTTGCCGGGATAAAGGCAAAACAGGCCATCCGGCAGGGAACTGACTGCCTTCATGACGGACTCGTTTACCTGCGGCAGACTGACCTGCGTGACAGGCTGCAGGGAATTACCGTTCCAACGCTCATTATTCACGGCGAACAGGACAGGATAGTTCCTGTCTCCGCCGGAGCATTCCTCCACGGCAGAATAGCCAACAGCCTCATCGCGATCCACGGCAAGGCGGGCCATACTCTTATACTTGACCACCCCGCACAGATTGCGGAGGATATCAGCTCTTTTACGGAAGGCTGATATTAATGTTGAAACCCGATCAGAAATCCATTGCCACCCGTTTCTCCGCTGCCGCCGGCACATATAACCGCCATTCCAGCATCCAGTCACAAGCCGCCTCCTTTCTCCTTAAACTCCTGGTGCCTGCCCATGAAGTATCAGCAATCCTGGAAATTGGATGCGGCACGGGAATACTTACAAAGAGGCTCGTGAAGAAATATCCTGCTGCTGCAATCTGCGCCACGGATATTTCCGAAGCCATGACAGCCTCGGCCCGGAAACAACTTGGCGGAAACAGGCATATCCAGTGGCTTACCGGCGACTTCAATGAACTGGAAATTCCGTGCAAGGTGGATCTTGCCGTCAGCAGTTCATCGCTGCACTGGATAACACCGCTGGAACTCACATTCCGGAAGATTGCCGGGATTCTGAAGGACGGAGGAACATTTGCATTCAGCATTATGGTAAAGGGAACGCTCGGTGAACTGCATAACACCAGGAAGAAAGCGGCACCGGACAAGCCTGTTTCCAGGCAACTGCCAACACAGAAACAGGTCATGGACCTGCTCCGTCTGGCCGGATTCCGGACAGTCAGGAAGCGCCTGGAAACAAGCAGGGCTGTTTTCCGTTCAACTGCCAGCCTGCTGAAATCGCTGCATGAGCAGGGAGTTACCAGCGGTTCCCTCGCATCCAGCGGAAGACTTCTTAATCGCAGGGAACTTGTATCTCTTGTTTCCAGCTACGACAATCACTATAAATCAAGAAGAGGCGGCGTCTTCGCAACGTATAAAATACTTTATGTTGTCGCATCGGTATCAAAGCAAAGAGCAAACATTGCGATCTTGTAGCCACGGCATTCCGCCATCCAGAGAGTTGCGGTCGCCGTGCAAGAAGAGGACATTATTACATGAATAAAGGTATTTTCATAACCGGAACTGACACCGGGGTAGGCAAAACCCTTGTGTCGGCAGTAATTCTCTCAGCCCTTCATCAGGCAGGTATAGACGCTGTTCCAATGAAGCCGGTTCAAACAGGCTGTAAATCCAAGAAAGGCAGGCTTATCGCTCCCGACCTGGCTTTTGTCCTGCAGCTGACCGGTATAAAGACGGCAGCTTCCGAACAACATCTGATGTGCCCTTACAGGTTCAAGCCGGCCTGTTCCCCTCACCTTGCGGCATCAATGGCTGGAAAAAGAATCTCTTTCTCAAATGTCCGGAAATGTTTCCGGAAACTGGCATCCCGCCACAGCATGGTGATTGTCGAGGGTGCCGGGGGCGTACTGGTGCCGTTAAACGGGAAGAAGACCATGCTGGACCTGATGAAAATGCTCGACCTGCCGGTCATTCTTGTAGCGAGACCCGGACTCGGAACGATTAATCACACGCTTCTTTCCATTAACAAACTCCGAGGCGCCGGTCTGGAAGTAAAAGGCGTCATATTCAACGAGACCCAGCCAGGCCGGCCTGGTTTCATAGAGAAGGACAACGTCAAGACAATCGCTCAACTCGGAAAAGTCCGAATCCTGGGATACATACCTTTCGGTCTCCGCGTCGCAGGACGGAGAAAACCTACCACTTGAAGGTCCCGCCTTTCCGCACCTTAAGTTCGCGGACTTTGTCTCCATAACATACTTTGCAGCTTGTCCCCTGCAATGACTTGACCTTTGCGCTCGTCAGCTTGCCGTCTTTCCACTCCATATCCACTTCGAAGCTGCCCCGTGCCCGCAGACCTTTTGCGGATCCGTTCGCCCAGGCCCTGGGCAAGGCAGGCAAGAGTTGAATCTGGTATTGGCCGTCTTCCTGGCGCAGATGGCTCTGTACAAGCATTTCACACACTCCTGCTGCATATCCAAAATTGCCATCAATCTGGAAAGGCGGATGCGTGTCAAAAAGGTTTGGCGTAATCTGGCTCTTCAGCATTCCATTCAGGATCTTGTATGTCCTGTCGCCGTCCTGCAGGCGCGCCCAGATGCAGATCTTCCACGCACGGCTCCAACCGGTCGATCCATCGCCACGGGCATTCATCGAAACTTTCACCGCTTCTGCCAGTTTCGGCGTAGTCAACGGGGATATCTGGCGGCCGGGATGTATCGCAATCAGGTGCGAAAGATGTCGATGATCATCCTTGGGATCGTCAATGTCCTCCATCCATTCCTGTAACTGCCCCCACTTACCGATTTTCGGGCCGAGCAGGCGGCTTCGCATCGATTCAATCTTCTTCCTGTAGTCGGCATCAACACCGAGCGCCTGGGATGCTTCGATAAAGTTCGAGAAAAGGTCCCAGACCAGCTGCTGGTCATGCGACACTCCATCCACCCCTTCGGGACCATGTTCAGGCGAATAACCTTTCGGCGCCACAAGAGTGCCGTCAGGCAATGGTTTCAGGAAATCCTCCCAGAATTCGCAGAGCTCTTTCATGATTGGGTATGCACTTGTCTTGAGGTATTCCTTGTCCTGTGTAAACGCGTAGTGGTCCCACATGTTCTGGGCACACCAGGCCGCCGTGGGATTCACCCATTTCCAGGTTGAACCGCCGAAGATCCCGTTCTCCGCGTGCATAGTCCAGCCACGGACATTGAAAGCCTGTTTTGTCTCGTCCCTTCGCACGTCGCGTATGGAATACAGCCATTCCGCGTAGGGCAAGAAACATTCCGGCAGGTTGGCGTGGTCGACAAACCAGTAATTCATCTGAACGTTCACGTCCGTATGGTAGTCCGAACGCCACGGAGGATTATTGCTGTTGTTCCAGAGACCCTGCAGGTTGGCTGGCAAGGTACCGCGCGACGAACTGATCATCAGGTACCGCGCATACTGGAAAAGAAGCACTTCAAGTTCCGGATCGCTTGCACCGGATTGATTGTCCGGTATTTTATTTCCATTCATGTTTGTTTCGGTGGAGGTTTTGATTTCAAAACCACGGTAAGCAGTAAGGCGTTTGGCTGTTGATAACTGCCTGACAGCGTCTTTTGTTGAACCAAGATCAAGGGAACAACGGCTGAACAATGCCTGGTAATCTTTAATATGCGCTGCCAGCATATCTGCATACGAACGTTTGGCCGCTTTGTCGACCTGCTCCGTCACCTTCCGGTGCGGCGTCTCGCCAGTCTTCCAGCCTTTACTGCGCTGGTTGAGATAATCCGTGCCGGCGCCGAGAATGAGTGTCAGGCTGTTTACGCCCTTGAACGCAATACCGGCAGGAGTAGCTTCAAGAGTACCGCCATCGTTCAGAACCAGGAGCTGTGACTCAAACTGCATTCCGTTCTTCAACTTTCCGGCAGATGTCAGACGATTCTGCTCTATGGCAATCTGGACACCATGAGCATCCTTCTGATTGATAACGCCGGTGTAACTGCCCGGCCTGCACGCCGTAAAACGAAAAACCATTACCTGGTCGGGAAAACTGGAGAATGACTCGCGGCGGTAGTTAGTGCCATCGACAGTATATGTAACCGTGTGAACCGCACGGCTGATATCCAGTATCCGTCGATAGTTCTCGGCTGGCTTGGCATGCTGCAGCTCCACTTCTATATCACCGAAATTCTGATAGCAGCCCGTATCCTTCTCGTCCCCTTCCCAGAGGCTGTTCTCATTGAACTGAATATGCTCTTTCTCAACCGCACCGAAAATCATCGCACCCAGCCGCCCGTTGCCGATTGGAAGCGCTTCCGTTTCCCAACCCGCTGCGGGATTGTCATACCACAGCTTCATATCTCCCGCCTGTGCAGTAACCATGCAAAGTAGACATGCCACACCAATGAATATACATTTCAGTTTCTTCATGAGTCTTCTCCAGTCTTATGTATACGTTAGAACTTCAGCCCCATTCACGGGATGGAAGATTATCAGGACTTCTCCTGTTGTTTGGGTTTCTCCTGAGTGCCGGGCCGATTCGCCGGAAATCCCTTCCATGCACATGCCAGGTGCATTAGCAGATCGGTTTTCAACTTCTCCCGGATTTCTGCGTGCTTCCTGTCAGCATAAAGATTGTTCCATTCGTACGGATCCTTGCGCAGGTCATACAACTCTCCCTTTGCCTGCTCAACTTTCACCCGGGCCTCTTCAAACGGGCAATCAAAAAACAGAATAAGTTTCCATTCAGGAGTACGCCACATGTAGGCTGGGGCCCCGCCGTCATGGTACTCGCAGAAAGAGCCCGATCTCCGGCGATCGCCCAGCAGATCGAGGCCTGGCAGGGCAGCCTCCGCCGCCGCACCTGAAGCACGTATCAGTGTCGGGACAAGATCAACCAGCTCGGCCGGCCGGTCATCAATCGTGCCTTTAAGCGATTTTGGAACCGCTCCACCTGAAATCAACAGGGGTACACGCGCGGCACTGTCGTATAGACAGTACTTGGTGAAACGGTAATTCCGTTCACCCAGCATCTCTCCATGATCAGATGTGAACACGATAATTGCATTCTTCAGCCGGCCAAGCTTTTCAAGCCTGTCAATAACCTGCCCGAAATAACTGTCCAGCCAGGAACAATTGGCATAGTAGCGCAGAATGGTCCGGCGGCGCTCCTCGGCCGGCCGCTTTGAAAAATATTCGCGCCAGGAACGGTGATTTTCCGCGTGGATCTTGTCGAACCGGTCTGACGCCGCAAGGTGAGTGTCAGGTTCATCCTTCCAGGGTGGCATCTGCATGTCGGGTATGTCCTTCAGGTTGTATAAATCCTCGAAACGCTTCGGCACATTCAATCCGGCGTGCGGTTTCAGGAACGAAAGATAGAAAAATAGCGGCTTCTTCGGATCGACATCACTGTCGAGAAACTCAAGGCACCGCTCGGCGACCCACCCGTCACGGTGATCGCTCTCGGCGACAAGAGACGTAGCTCCGATGTAGCCGGGAACATCCTCCTCGCCATCGCCGAAATCGGCTATCTCGTCATTGTAGGCCTCCAGCCCCTGGGGATCCTCGTCATCCTGGTAACGCGTGACGCCAGCCTCCATTCCCACTTCCTTTGCGCCAACTATCCTCACCTCAAAACCACGGGTGGATGTGAACTTGTTCTTGCTGATCCTTCGCCCCCAATGCGTCTTGCCGAATCCTGCCGTCTGGTACCCCGCCCTGCGCAAACGCTCAGGCAGTGGCAACACAGGCAGGCAATCATCGTCGAGGGCCCGATAACCGTTTGTCCTGATGCCCAGTTGCGAAGGATAGAGCCCGAACATCATGGAGTTACGGCTCGGTATGCAACTGGGAGCCTGGCAGACTGCCTGACGGAAGAGAACTCCTTCGCGCGCCAGGCGATCCAGCGCCGGCGTCTTGATAAGCGGATTCAATACGCCCAGAGCATCCCACCTCTGCTGGTCAGTCATGAGGAAAATAATGTCCGGCGGACGGGCTGATGCACCGCCTGCCGCGGCCAAAGATGACTTTATCCCTGCCGCTATCGCCAGCGCACCGCCGCCTGCCAGCTTCATGAAATCGCGCCTGTTTAGTGTATGAACGTGCATGGTATTGGCCTTGCCTCGTCCGGAAGTTCTATCACAGGAATTCGGCCCCAGTCCACAGCAAACAGGCCCGATTACACCGGACTGAAATCGTCACTGCTTCGGATCGAAGAAGATTCCACTCAGGGTCACAATGTCACCCCGTACTTTATTGAACCTGAACTTTGCCGACTTGTTGTAGGAATAAACCAGGTAAGTTCCGCCGGAGAAATTATTCACAATCCTGACCGGAGCCACCAGGTTAAGGGTACCGGCATCAAACATCTCCACCGCATGCCGCCTGCCGCGGTTGCCCCAGTCCACAAAATAAAGCGTCACCTGGTAGTCTTTTGTTCCGTCAACATTGATTGTCACCGTCATGGTCTGGTCCACATTGCATATGCATGCGGCGTTTCGGGGAGTGGCATTGTTTGAATCCGGGGACAGCGCCGTTTTGTCCGCTGTGCCCTTTTCCCACATTGTGGCATCGGGTAAACCGTTCTTAGGGAATGCCCGGAAGTAATCCAGAGACTTTACGTAAGACGGCAGGGATTTCCTGTCATTACCGTTTCCGTCATAATTACAAAGGACGTAGCCGTCTTTCCCGTAAACGCCGCCCCAGTTACCGCTCGTGGTCAAGTCCTGTTTGACAAAACGCGCGGCATACTTTTTGGGTGGTTCCTCGTAAGCCGGCGTCTTCCCGGTGTAAGTAACCAAGAAGTCATACTTGCCGGGCTGCACTGAGGTGAAATATACAAACTCCGGATCCTCGCTTGCTCCGCCCACCCCAGCGGAAGAATGGAAGGCTCCATCCCATGCAAGCTTTCCATTGATCAATATCCGGTTGATTGTCTTTTCTGCCTTTGGAATTCCTATTCGGCCGACAGTGCCTTTTGGGGACGAAACAGAACAGGTTCCGGACGAAACATCAAACTTTGCGCTGATCTCCCCTAAAGGCGTCGGTGTCTTTCCCGCCACCCATGTCAGCGTCCGGCCAGGGTGCGGCAGAATATCGTAGGTCTTGAAACCAGGCATCGTTGGCACAATCCCGAGAACCTCCTCGTTCAGCCATTTAACCACCCCGGCTCCCCAGGGATGACAGAGGCTGGTGATCCCGGATTGTGAATTTGGAACAGCATCGTTAGTCCCTATCACTGAATTCCACGAAGGCCGGTACACCTCGAAGGTGGTGGTGCCGCCATATTTCACCATGCCGCCCCACATGTCCCTCACAGAGCTTAACGCGTCATCAATTTTGTTCATCCGCGCCATGGCCTGGATGACAAAATACTGGTTGAACGGAGAAAAAGAAACGCGGTTCACCCTGTCCCTGAACTGTTGCTGAAACAGGGCCGCTTTCTCATCAGCGGTCAGGAGACCGGTTGTTACTGCATCCGCGGCCGCATGAAGACTGAACGCGGAGAACCAGTTATTACTGCTTCGAAGTCCGGACATCTTCTCGCGGGCATAGCCTTCATATTTCTCCTTGAGATCGGTCCGGCCAAGCTTATTCATGGCGGAGGCAAAGTCAGTCCAGGCCCTGATTGACAGCATTTTATATGCATTCTGGGCTTCCTCACAGGGCTTGAACCATATCTCGAATCCAGCGCAGAGCCGCTCATCCCATCCGTAAAAACGGAGACTGGGATTTGTTCCAAACACCTTGTAAGCATCGTCGAGTTTGGCGCACGCATTTTCGACATACCCTGTCAGCGTATTCGCATCCCCCGTGTAGTTGTAATAATCCAGGAGACTCAGGACCCAGTACAGGGAATAGCTCTTGATTCCGTTACTCTGCTTTGAAGTGTTGTCTATGTTCCTCTTAACGAAATCGAAATTGCCAAATGCCACAAGCGCCGCCGCCTGTGACGGATGCGCATCTCCTGTCCACGAAATCCTGTCGCCGCGGTCCATGAGAATGGCGCCAAAGTAGTCCTTGCATAAGGATGCCCGGACGCCGTAGGCGCTCATGTACCAGCTGCTGGTTAGAAGCGGATCACTGCAGGAGAAACTGCCGTTGTAGTTTACCGGCTTTACCTGACACACGGCCCTGATCCCGGTGACATGCCAGGGCTTGTCGAACGACTTGACGTTGATCCATGCAAAACGTACTCCTTCGTAAAGCTCCCTGTTCAATTCAAGCCTGTAGGTTTTATCGTGCTTAACCGGAACCCGGGTCTTATTGACACCTGGTTCGTTGTACTCGCTGATCCCCATCTCTACTCCGCCAGGACAGTCGGGACTGTCAAACTCCACCCATGCCCCCTGCTCCATGCCAAAATCAATCATGATAGTGCCAGCGGCCGTAACCGTTACATCCGGATTCTTGCCGGTAAGTGATTGCAGGTTCTCAAAAGATCCCGCCTTGTCGGCTGAAACAGATTTCGGCCTGATGACATAAATCTCGAGGTTGTCTGAAGCCCTGGGATCCGGCCAGCGGTATGCCACGAGCGGATCGGGCGATTCCGGCACCGCCGGTCCGCTGAAGCTCCCGGTACTTACATAGGAATATGGCTGGGATACCGGCGATTCACCCCATATTGCCGTGGATTCAGCGCTCGCCACAATGGCTTGAGAAACAGACACACCGGCCAGAAAGAAGAAAAGCATTTCTCTCATGAAAACTCCTGACACTGTTATAATAGGTTCGTCTGTCCTCTTCCCTCTTTCAATCGGCATTCGGCAATCATCAATCAGAAATTACCCAGTAATCACTTTCCATCCCAGATGAAACTCTCTCCCCTCGAAAGTTTCAAGTCGCGGGTTTGAGTTCCGTACTGCAGCCGGCATGTGTTGCCGAAAGCAGACCTTATCGTTGCCGATGTGAGTTTCCCGTCATTCCAGACTATGTCCACCTGGAACCCGCCGCGCGCACGAAGACCCTTAACTGACCCGCTGGACCATGCCTTCGGGATCGCCGGCAGAATGTTTATAAGAACGGCCGATTGTGAATCGCTGCCGGGATTCTTCGCATCTGAAATCTGAGATTTGAGATCTGTGGTCTTCTCATGGCTCTGCAGAAGCATCTCGGCAATGGCGGCAGTCGCACCAAATGACCCGTCTACCTGTGGTGATGAGAAACATATTGAGAAGAGGTTCGGGCAGGTTTGTCTCGCCACGAGATTAGCCAGGCATACATTGGCGTGCTCACCGTCCAAAAGACGGGCCCAGCACGCGGCCTTCCACGCCATGCCGAAACCGGTACCGCCGTCTCCGCGCTGGTTCAGCGACACCTTGGCCGCCTCCGCCAGTTCAGGCGTTCCGCGGGGAGTGATCTGCGCGCTGGGATACAGGCTGTAAAGGTGCGAAATGTGCCTGTGCTGTTTTTCCAGGTCGCCCCAGTCCTCAATCCACTCCTGCAGGTTGCCTGCCTTGCCGATCTGCAGCGGGGCCAGGCGCGCCCGGGCTTCGGCCACCTGCCTGCAGAATGCCTCGTCCTGTTTCAGGATCTTCCCGGCCTGAACACAGGCATCAAACAAGTCGCGCAGTATCCCCATGTCAATCGTCGACCCGGCTGTGATGGTGGTGCCAGGCTGGGTGAATTTACAGTAAGTGTCGAAGAATTTGTGATTGTTAGGTGAAGCAGGAAAGCTTTCCGGCGAGGTTGAGGGACATGTCACCAGCCATTTCTTTCCAGGATATTCCACAAGGGTATCGAGGAAGAACTGGCAGGAACCTTTGAGCAGGGGATAAATATCTTTCAGGTAATTCTCGTCACAGGTGAAGAGGTAATGCTCCCACAAGTGCGTGCAAAGCCACGCACCGCCAACAGAGAAAGTCCCCCACGTCGGGCCATCCATCGGGGCCGCCGCCCGCCAGATATCGGTGTTCTGGTGAAATACCCAGCCATGCGCTGCGTAATGTACACGGGCAACCTTTGTACCGGTTTCCGACAACTCCTTCACCATCTGCGTCAGGGGCTGTACGCATTCAGGCAGTGCAGTCGGCTCGGCCGGCCAGTAGTTCATTTCCAGATTAATGTTGGCCGTGTATTTCCCTTCCCAGGAGGGATTCATATCTTCGTTCCAGATTCCCTGGAGATTTGCAGGCTGGTCCCCCGGCCGGCTGCTCCCAATAAGCAGGTAACGGCCGTACTGGAACATGAGCGCCATCAGCTGTGGATCCTTCTGCGGATCGTAGGTGCGAAGACGCACATCCGTCGGCTGGGCTGACGCCTCGGTGGAAGGCAGGTCAAGGCTCACGCGCTGGAAAAGAAGTTGATGTGACTCAAGGTGACGGGTAATCAACCGGTCGTATGTCCTGTTCTGGACCCACGCCATGTAGTCCCTTGCTGCACTTTCAGGATCACCGCTGATATCGTCATAGCGCTTGAAGTTTGTGGCCGCAACAACAAGTATCATCACCGAATTTGCGCCCTCAATGGACACGGCGTCTTTACTTGTTGAAAGCTTTCCGCCTTCATTAATAACGCGGGCAAGACCAACAAATTTGACACGGCCCTTGATGTCGCAGTATGAGGCCGTCTTTCCTCTCAGGACCAGCTGGCCTTCTTTCTGCACTTCCGTGGAATAAACCTCGTCACCTGGAGGATTGGTATTCACAATGCCGGAAAGTTTCGCACTGAACGTAATCGCACCCGGCTTGTCCGCTGTCAGGCGAACCATGATGACCTGGTCCAGGGCGCTGGAGAATATGTCGCGCTTGAAGTTAACATCGCCGACCAGGTAAGAAACACTGGCAATGGCTGTATTAAGATCAAGTTTGCGGCAATAATCGAACACATTGGTATGGCCTGGAAATTCCAGCGACAGGCTTCCAAGCGGCTGGTATTTCATCTGGTCGGGTTTACCCATCATCTTCTTGGCAAAAAGCGCTTCCGCATCAAAGATCTTTCCTTCAAACACCAGCTTGCGAATCTCCGGCAGGGCCTTGGGGCCGCCCGATCTTGTCGGGTCATATGGTCCGCCCGTCCAGATCGTCTGTTCATTCAGCTGAATAAGCTCCTTGTCGGTCCTGCCGTAAACCAGCGCACCCAGGCGGCCGTTGCCTACAGGCAGTGACTCAGACCATTTTTTCGCAGGTTCTGCATACCACATCACGGTGGACGCTTCACTGCCCCTGGCGGGCCTGACTCTTGTGCGGCCCCCCTGTCCCGGAGCCTTGAGAAGTCTTCCTGCAACCGGCCCCCAGATGCCCTGTATCAATTCGTGGATCGCAGGCTCCGATGTCAGCAATTCCGCCCTGTTGAACGGGAAGAAATCGTCCATTCCGAAATACGACTCGGTCATTTCGGAGAAAAACTCCTTCTGGTCGGTAAGCCCGTAGTGCCGGACGCGCGAGCCGTCAAAAAGCAATGCCGCGTCACCATGCCCGCTCTTCTTGTATTCTTCGTAAGCCTTTAATATCCGCGGATCCTCAAATCCCAGCACCTGGTCATGATACGCATGGGCCAGCTCGTGTAGAATTACCCAGGGTTGTTCAACAATGTTGCGAGGTGTGGCCACGTCGGCTGCAACCGGAATATGGACGCACTTCACCAGGTTTGTATCATAACCATTTTCCTTCAGCCAGCCCGCGTCGGGATGATACTGCATCGGGTGAAGCTTGCCGTGCGAAAGGTCGAGCACAATCTTTACGGCCTGTAACTTTGCCAGCGGTTCTGCGGCCATCACCGCCTTGATATCTGAGAGTTTATGCTCCAGGAACTTGAGGGATCGCGTGCCGAGTTCCTCATTGGGCGAAGCCAGCAGCCGGTCATCCACCAGCACAGTCCAGCCCTCGATTGTCCGGGCCGTGCGCGAAGCCGGTTTCGCAGGTTCCTTATCCTCGGCACCTGCCCTTACAGCACACAAGGTCATGATCATGGCAACCGCTAATGTTCTGATAATGTTCTTCATTCTGCCGTCCCTTTCCCTGATTACTACCTCTTGTTTACGATAAAAGATCAGTTATATGCTCGTTATTTATCCCGCGGTACGCAACGGTAAATCATCTGTATTTCATCGTTACTGAGCGCACGCTGGTAAATAAAAACATCGTCTACGCCTCCAATCCATTTATGGTGATACGAACCGAAGTTGTGTCCACCGATGGCGATGGGAACCGAGTTGACCGGAAGCGGGCCGGAATACGAAGCCTCTCCCGATAATTTCCCGTCAACCAGTACTTTCTGGACTCCCTTCTTGTAGGTCACTGCACAATGGTGCCACGAACCGTCGCGAAGATTAGTCTTGCCGGGATATATGTTCACAGGAGAAGCACCTCCATTCCAGACAATGAAATGGGGCCCGTTTTCGCCGCCATCTGTTCGGCCATCGCCAATTCCAACAGAGAACGAACCACCCGAGGAGTCAAGCTTGTCAATCCATTTGCGCCAGTCTTCTGCTCGCGCCGGACTATCCGCGCGAATCCATCCGGCAACAGTGTATTCCTCTTTTAAAAGATCCGGGTTACCAAGTTCTATGGTGGCATTACCGTCAAGAAAACAGGCCTTGTCAATTACTCCTTCGATGAATTTCGTCCCCTTAATCTCACCGTCATGCCCGTTACCGCTTGCGTCCTTCGCGTCTCCATCCAGCGGCCAGTAACCCCAGAGACCATCGCGCGGCCAGGATGCGCTGCCACCGGGAAACACACTGATGGAATCGACATAACGCATTTCGATCTTCGCCTTGCCGAACACAGTGACGAGCTGGAGTTCAGCCATGTTAAGCGCGGCAGTAACACGATCACCGTTACTCAACACAATCCGGATCTCGGCATGGTCAGCGGAGAAAGTTGCACTTCGAATGCGTTCGACGGGGATCTCCATGTCGGCGAAACTGGTCTTGACTGGCAACACCTTCAGCGATGGAATGCCGAGAATTTTCGACCCGTCAGTCAGGATAATCTTGAGACGTAATGGTTCGGATTCTTTTTTCAACACAGGAATCTGCCCGTTGTCCGGCGCAATGTTTACAGGTGTGTTGCCGGGCTCAGAACTGATCGTTAACGCAGCATTAACCGACCCTGCTGCCAGCATCCCAGCCAGCAGTCCGGCTGCTATTTGGCTCATCTTCATGTGACGCTCCCCTTTTACAACGCACAGTGATGATAGCAATGAAACCGTAATTGGCGAGGAGAAATGGTGTGTCATGGGTCTCAACTTTCAGCCTTTCTGCGCCCGGGACTGTTCCAGTCGGGACGTCCTTATACGTCAAGCCGGGCGGATGTCACTGCACGCTAATTTTCTATCAAAAGCTTTCAGCCCGATGTATAAGCTGAGGAAGAATGAGGGCATATTGGACATTGATATCGATTCTGCTGCTTGCCGGATGCGGCAGAAATGATCCTTGTCCGGCAGCAAGGCTCCTGCAGCCTGCCGGAATGTTCTCGTTTGTAACACCCGACGGCTGGTACAGGACTAAACTCAGCGGAATCGCCTTCATCATTGTCTCAACGGATTCCGACCATGGTGCCCGGCCGAATATTTATGTCGATTCTGTCGAGCCTTCCGGCAGTTTGAAGGATGCTGCAGAAAAATTGATAAAACAGAACAGGACAAATTATGGATCGTATTCTGTTTCACAGCAAACCCCTTTCACTACCGCATCCGGGATGGCAGGTTTGAAGATAAACGCTGGGAGGAAAAACAGGGACGCCCTGCCCTTGGCTCTTATGCATTATCTCGTAGCCGACGGAAACAGGGTGCTCGTCATCACGTGCAGTTGTGCCGAACCAGTCAAAACAAAATACGAGCCGGTATTCGACCAGGCAATCAATTCGCAGCAGGCGGAGAAAGATAAGCCAGCCACCCCTTGAAGCACAAGGATACCGGAATGAGGAGAAATTACAGCATGAAGAATATATTAATGACAATGGCGGCAATGCTGATCGTCTGCTCATGTTCCAGGCAGGAGGCCCGGCAGACATATGACAATCCTGAGATCGGATTGCGATTAACCTATCCCCCGGCCTGGAAAGTCATGAAAAAGAACTGGCTGGATAACGCCATTAAATCAGCAGAAAAGAAGTCTGTGATATCACAGGAGAATGTGGACCTCGCAAAGTCAGTGGCCCCGATGATCGTTTTTACAGCCGCCAAACCCAGGAAGGTTGATAGCACTTACAGAAATTCAAGCATAAACGTGGTGGTTATCCCGGTACCGGAAGACGAATGGAAAGATGTAAATCTTGACTCCTTGATTGGTGAGCAGATCGACGACATCAAGTCCGGTTTTCCGGAATCAGAAGTGGCTACGGGCGCCTTCCCCCTGCCGGATTACCCGGCAATCCACAATTACAGGACAAGCCTCAAGGTTGCCGGCTGTACGGTCACGCAATATCAATATTTCTACTGGCGTCAGCCGTACCTTGTTCAGTTTGCTTTCAGCTTCTCCCACCCGGATGATGAACAGGAGCTTAAGGATATCATCAAGTCAACCAGGATTGATGACTTTCCAAAGCCTGACGCAAAGAACGGCCAATGACCGTACAACCTTGTCCACTGCAGGTCAGTTGTCCGTTCCTCGAAGGTCTTTTTTCAGGTCTTTTTCTCGCCGCTGATATTGAGCCAGCCGACTCCAGTTTTCTTCAGCGCATAACCGGTTTCGCGCAGGTAATCGCCATATGACATCATCCAGTGGAAGCCTTTCATTTCTTCCGCCAGCAAGGCGCAGTTACCATTGATTTTCACATCAATCTGGGACCTGCAGATGGCCTCAAACGGATTGGCTGTGATGGTTCCCTCGAAACCGACCCATTTCTTGCTGGCAAAGTCGGGAACGATGTTCGTGCATTTCGCGCCTATTTTCATTTCCACTTTCGGAGCGGCGCCGTAATCGGACTCGAAGTGGGTCATGATTTTCACGTGTTCACGGTGCTTGCCGTCCATCTTGCAGGGCGCTGTGCAGTGCGCCAGCGTAACCACGTTGTCATGGGGGTAGGTCGGGTCATTAAGGAACACCGGCTTGCCCGAGATGTAATGCAGGAGTATGCCCGACGGAATAACGACAAAATCCGATTCGCAGAACGCCAGGTACCCGTCATCGTTAAGAAGGCTGAGAGGCATGCATGCTGTCGTTTTTGACATGGGCATGATTGTGCCCATGCAGCTGTTGATCGTGAAGGCATCGGTCCCGGATTCATCAAGCAGGTCGTTGAAGACCTCCCGGAGCACGAACGCGTTGTCCACGAATTCCCTTTTGGTCTTCAGCGAGACCCCGTGCTGTTTCAGGTACTTTCGCGCAAGTTCCCGGCAGTTCTTCACAAGGGACTGGTTCTGCATGGCCTTTGCAATCCGCGGCGCAAGGTCCTTGTAAGGGTAATCCACGATATCCAGCTTCCAGAGCTCTTTGGCGCGGGCAGGAGCATTCTGTCCGCCATGTCCCCAGCCGCTCGCGCCGCCGAGGGCGACAATCTTCTTCCCCATCGTGTTCTTGAGTCCGTACAGCGCGCGCAGACGCCACAGGATCTCTTCATGACTGTCTACGACGATGTCCTGGTTGTCCATTCCTGGCTGTCCGTATTCGTCCACAGTCTTTCGCAGGAAACGGGGAGATACAATCTCGTACCAGAGATAGGCCGGACCGGGATCATGGCGGAGAAACATCAGGTTCCACTTTTCCGGCTTTGTAAGGATTTCCAGCAATCCCCCGCCACCGCCGGCGGCATAAATGATTACTACATCGTAATCGCCCTTGACCGCCTCCGCGGCCTGTTCCCTGGTTCTGACCGCCATCAATGGAAGGACTTCCATTTTGAAGTCAGCACGACCTGACATCTTGGACAGCTCTCCCGATATTTTCTCCTTTTCTTTTTTAACATCTTCTTCGGTCTGTAACCCGCCCCAGCTTCGCCAGCTTGTGGCCTCCCTGCGCTGGGGAATTTCATAAGTGAGCACCGGCTGGACTTTCAGGGCAAGGTTGACCAGGGGCTTGCGTTGTGCGGGCTGGGAATCCTCAGCGGCGGTACTCAGGGAAGGCAGTATAAGGCCCCCAAGCGTAACTGCTCCGACGGAAGCGAGAAAGTCCCGACGGCTAGGCCCGGAATGGCTGCAGGAGCAGCAATGACAGTGGTTTTTATGGCTTGTGGTCATGGCAGTTTTCCTCCGTTAAGGTTCAGGAAGTTGAGGGAATCGTCCCCCGTTTGCTTTACATTGTTATTAACATAACCTCCCGAAATCACGCAATCATTAGAAAGAAATTATTGCTTCTGCCGGACCGCCAAACTAGGTTGTTGCCAGGGAGTACCCGGGATATGGCCAGCATAAAACGAACATTCGCAGTTGTCCTCCTGCTGATCCTGACCAGCTGCATGGCAGGCATTGCAGAACCCATCAAGGCGACAGGCCTGAAATGCGAATACAGGAACAATCCCCTAGGTATCGATGCGCCCCAGCCTGTGCTCAGCTGGATACTCCAATCCACGGTCCGCGGAGAAAAACAGACTGCCTACCAGGTCGTTGCAGCTTCAAAACCGGAATCACTGAAATCCGATGCGCCTGACCTCTGGGACAGCGGCAAGGTCGAATCCAGCCGTTCCCTGGGCATCGCATATGAAGGAAAGCCCCTGAAATCCGGAATGCGCGTATGGTGGAAAATCCGCGCCTGGGACAAGGACGGCAACCCGGGTCCATACAGCGAAACGTCATGGTGGGAAATGGGCCTTCTGTCCCAGCAGGATTGGCACGGCAAGTGGATCTGCCAGGACAAGCCGTTGCCTCAGAAAGAAGAAGATTTCTATGCCGAAAATCCGGCGCCGCTTCTGCGTAAGAATTTCAAGATCGAACAGAACATAAAAAGAGCCAGGATTTATATCAGCGGCCTAGGTTACTATGAGTTGCGGATCAACGGATCAAAGGTTGGCGACCAGATGCTTGATCCAGGCTGGACCAGCTACGACAAAAGGGTTCTCTACTCGACCTATGACGTCACGGGTGTCATCAGGAAAGGTGACAACGCCATCGGCGTCATGCTCGGGAACGGCTGGTACAATCCGCTCCCGCTACGGATGTGGGGCAGGATCAATCCTCGCGAACACCTGACAATAGGTCGTCCACGCCTGATCGTTAACATAACTTTGGAATATGCCGACGGGTCCATCGAGGAGATTGTCACCGATGAAACCTGGAAGACCTCCGATGCGCCCATCCTCAAGAACAGTGTATATCTCGGGGAGGTTTATGATGCGAGGAAGGAAATTCCTGGATGGGACAAGCCGGGTTTCGATGATCACGACTGGCCGGTGGCGGTGGAAGCTTCGGAACCGGTTGGAGCTCTGCGCGCACAGTCATCCCCTCCGATCATGATCGGCAGGACGATCAAGCCTATCAAGATGAGCGAACCGGTCCAGGGAACGTTCATTTTCGATCTCGGAGAGAACTTTGCCGGATGCGTCCGCCTTCGCGTCAAGGGTCAACCTGGCGACAAGGTAACACTCACCTGCGGCGAATTGTTGACCAAACAAGGCAAACTCAATGCAAATACCAGCGCCTGCGGCCAGATAAAAGAAGGCCGCTCAAAAGGCGGACCAGGCGCACCGGTAAACGCTTTCCACCAGTACACTTACATCGTCAGGGGGACTGGCGAAGAAATATACACGCCCCGTTTTGCTTACAGCGGTTTTCGTTATGTAGAAGTCACCGGCTATCCTGGTCGCCCTGCTCTTGACGCAATCGAGGGATTGGTGCTGTATTCAGCCGTGGAATCCGTTGGATCATTTACATGTTCCAACGGGATGTTCAACAGGATACAGGATGCTTTCCGGCGGACATTCCTGAGCAATATCTTCAGTGTTGAATCCGACTGTCCGCACCGCGAGAAATTCGGTTACGGTGGCGACATCGTCGCCTGCAGCGAGGCTGCCATATATAATTTCGATATGTCATCATTCTATGCAAAATCTGTTGAAGACCTCGCCGATTCAGTCCGCCCTAACGGCAGTTTCACGGAAACTGCGCCTTACGTCGGAATAGCAGACGCCGGACTTGGAGACGGAAGCGGCCCGGTTCTGTGGGGATCAGCACATCCGGTCCTGCAGAAAAGTTTACTCCAGTATTACGGAAACCAGCGGATCATTGCCGAACAGTATGAGAATACCCGCCGCTGGTTTGAGCTCCTGGCCTCAAAGGCCAAAGACCATGTCCTGGACCAGTGCATTGGCGATCACGAATCGCTGGCGCAGAAATCACCTGCCGTGAGCAGTACCGCTTATTACTACTCTACAGTTAAGTCTTTCAGTGAATTCTGCGGGATACTCGGCAAGACGGACGATGCCCGGCGGTATGCAGAACTGGCCAGCCAGATAAAAAATGCTTTCAACCGGAAATTCCTCGACGAAAAGACCGGACGCTATGAATCAGGCACCCAGGCCAATCAGTCATTCGCACTCGCGCTCGACCTGGTGCCGGAAAAACAGCGCACGGCAGCTCTTGACCTGCTGGTTGATGACATTCTGAACAAACATAACGGTCACCTGAGTACCGGGATATTCGGAACCGACTGCATGCTCCAGGCACTCGGCAGATACAGGCGGGCTGGCGTCGCTTATACAATCGTAAACCAGAAGACTTTCCCGGGATGGGGTTACATGCTGGAAAACGGGGCGACAACTTTATGGGAACACTGGGCGCTGGACAGCAATACTTTCTCCCACAACCACCCCATGTTCGGTTCTGTCAGCGCGTGGTTCTTTAAATACCTGGGCGGGATAAGAGCTGCACCGGATACCGTCGGTTTTGACCGGATTGTAATCGCTCCCCAATTCGCCGGCGACCTGAAATGGGCAAAGACAAGCTACGTGTCAGTCCATGGCCTTATCAGCAGCGAGTGGACGAGGGATGGCAATCACCTGGTGCTGAATGTGACAATTCCCGTCAACACTACTGCTGCCGTTTATCTTCCGGTATCCGAAGGTTCCATGATTGAAGAAAGCAACCAGATAATCGGAAGCGCAAACGGAGTCAGTCTTATCAGCCGCGACAATGAAATCGCTGTCCTTGAAATTGTTTCAGGCACCTACCGGTTCACCGTTGATTGAAGCTGATTATTTCATCAACTGGAGCTCTTCGATCGTTGGACCTTCCGAAGCATCCATTATGTTCAGGCGGACAACCTGGGCCGTAACAGCAGGAAATGTCTTCTTGAAATCCTTTCCCACCTTCTCGCCCTTGAAAATGGTCTTCCACTCTTCGCCGGACTTGTACTGAAGCTCAAAGCTCATGATCCTGTCGCCCCATTCCTTGATTACGACTTTCGAGAATTCTTTCGGCTTGCCAAGATCGGCTTCCAGCCATGCCTGCTTTGTGCCTCCGTCTGTTGCCCAGCGGGTCTCATCATCGCCATCCAGTGCCTTGCCGGGTCCATACGCCTGGTCTTTCTGGTAAACATTCGATGCGATAACTTTTGCACCCGAAGCCAGTGACACGGAAGAGGAAAGGCCGTTTACAGGCTCAATATCCATTGCGGAACCTTCAAGTTCAAGGAGAACAATGGTATCAATATTTTCACGATTGGCTGCTGGAACTTCCAGGGTAATACCTTTCTCGTCCTGTTTGAACTTAACAGTTCCGCCGGTCAGCGCCCTGGCAGACTTCACTTTGCCCGGAATTACAGGCAATTCCAGCGCTTCTTCTTCAGGCCACTTCAATATGTGGATAAATATTTTGCGGTCCTTTCTTGTGCTCACACCCCACGACGCAGGTTTGAAGGGTCCGCCGCGTGTTCCATAGATGCTTTCACCGTATTTCTTAAGCCACTCGCCAACTTCTTTAAGGCGATTGGCCTGCGCGGGATCAATCACACCATCAGGCCTTGGACCAACATTCAAAAGGACATTACCATCACCACCAGCAGCACGTACTACCATTAGCAGACACTCCGCCAGTGATTTCACACCATCCTTCTCCCCTCCCCAGGCCCAGATCCCGCTCCTCGATACTGTCATACAGGATTCCCAAGGACGTTGCATATTGAAGCCGCCTATTCTCTGCTCGGGCGTACCATAGTCGCCCCCCGCACCAGTCCTGTCGTTAATGGTAATATCAGGCTGCAGCTTCCGGACAAGGGCAATGGTTTCTTCCCCTCGTTTACCATACATGTCAGGCACGTCATTCCAGATGGTAACAAGCGGACCATATTTGGTAATGAGTTCAGTGATCTGTCCTAAAAGGTATTTCTGGTATGCATCAAGGTCGGATTTCTCGCGTTTGACGTGCCCGGCCGGGCTCCCGACGGGCCAATTCGGGTCATACCAGTCGGTGACGGAATAGTAAGCCCCAAATGCCATTCCCTGCTTCTTGCATGCTTCGGAGAGCTCCTTGACAACATCACGCTTGAAAGGTGAGTTCATGATGTTGTAGTCGGTCAACTTGGTGTCCCAAAGGCAGAACCCGTCATGATGCTTGGTGGTCAACACCATGTACTTCATGCCGGCGGCCTTGGCGATGCTTACCCATTCATCGGCGTTGAAATTTGTCGGGTTAAACTCCTTGTAGAGGCTGTCATATTTTTCAATTGGCGTTTCCTTGCCGCGGGACCAGCCGATCTCATGGCCGGTGAGGCTCACAGGCCCCCAGTGAATGAACATGCCGAATCGCATCTCCTGCCATCGCTTCAGGCCGGCCTGGGATGCCGAGTTGGTTGCGGTTTCATAGGCATGGACGGTGAACACGGACATGAGCAGGACAGCTAGACAGGCAGTAATACGTTTCATAACTTCCTCCAGAATTTAATCTCTGTGATGCATTCTTGCAGTAATTCAACAACAGTCAACAGCAAACGTTTTCTTTGAAATAGAAATTGCGGAACGAATTACCCAAGATCCATTCATCTCGAAGTAACTGATTTGCCTTGCCTCATCATCTTCACTGATTTACATTCCTGCACATCCACAGGGTCGCTTCAGAAATGCAGGAAGGGACCTGCCGGCATTTCATTGTGAACAGTCCAGAATGGTTCAGCAGGTATAGAACTCATCATTGAACCGTGTAACGCTGTCTGTTGCTGTTTAAAGAAAAGTGTATTAGTAATGAATAAGTCCATAACGGCAGTTTTTATCGCGTACATCCTTTTCCTCGGAAACGCCAATGGCGCCGGGGCGCATACCATTGCGGGGCGCCACGTCTACGTCATGCTGCCGGGTGATAATCGGACTTTGTCTCTTGCGGAAGTGCAGGTGTTCAGCGGCGGAACAAATGTTGCTCTGAATAGTCGCACCATACAGACCGGTACCGCCAACGGCGGAGAATCCGGCCGCGCGGTGGATGGCAATACGGACGGTGAACTGGCTAAAAACTCTGTTACGCGTACACAAACCTCCAAAGATCCGGCCTGGGAAGTTGACCTCGGGAGTAAAGTTCCTATCGAGAAGATCGTCATCTGGCCCGGAAACGGGGCTGAATCTCAATTGGACGGCTTCATTGTCCTGATCCTGGACAAAGGCCGCAAGGTGGTCTGGGGAGCATCACGGGACAAGGCCGCTAAAGGCGCAAATACGCTGCTGGTAAAGGACTTCCCAAAATGCCAGTGGACCGGCACTAAAATCTCCAGGTATGAAGCGCCCTCACCCACCGCCATTAAAAACAGTTCCGAGGGTACTCCGCAATCCCTGCGTCTCGCCATTAATGACCTGACCGCAACTTTCGGGGAACGATATCCGCGCGGCAAGGAATTCATTGCCCGGCTCGAGAAGATTGAGCCGGCATTCGCAGCACCCGAAGGGGCGAAGGCTTTTGAAGCCTTGAAGCGCGAGGCGTTGACGGCTAATCCCCTGATCGATTTCAACAAGCTGCTCCTCGTGCGCCGAACCCGGAAAGGCCCTTCCGGCATGCCACAGAACTGGCAGGGCAACTCAAGCCTGGGAAAGACCTTTGATAACGAACTTGCCGTTCTCAGTCCCCTGCTCGACGGCGAGCTCAAGACGCTTTACCGCCCTGACAAACAGCAGTTTGTCGGCGATTTTGATCTGCACTATGAGGCCGACAAGATCATCTTCTCCTCCATCGCCGGCGATCAATCATGGGCAGTTTTCGAAATAAAGGCCGATGGCACCGGACTGCGCCGGGTCTCACCCGATCTGGGCGCCGACATCGACTGTTACGATCCCGTTTACCTTCCCGACGGACGGATCATCTTTGACTCTACACTCGGCTATGTCGGAGTTCCATGCGTGGGCGGCAGAGACTTCGTTGCAAACCTCCACGTCATGAATGCCGACGGCACAGGCATCCGCCGTTTATGTTTTGAGCAGGATAACGATTGGTATCCCGTGGTCATGAACAACGGACGAATCATGTATCTGCGCTGGGAATACACCGATTCGGCACACTATTTCAGCCGCGTCCTCATGAATATGAATCCGGACGGAACAGACCAGAAGGCTTTCTATGGAAGCAACTCGTATTGGCCCAACTCCCTGTTCTATGCCCGTCCAGTACCTGGCTCAGCCACAAAGTTCGTTGGAATCATCAGCGGCCATCACGGTTGCGCGCGCGAAGGAGAGCTCATCCTATTCGACGCAGCACTCGGCAGGTTCGAAGCCGACGGCGTTATCCAGAGAATCCCCGGTTACGGAAAGAAGGTTGAGGCTGTTACAAAAGATGGGCTGGTCAACGGCTCCCATCCCCGCTTCCTGCATCCTTATCCCCTGAGCGACAAGTATTTCCTGGTTTCATGCAATATCCAGGGCGGCTGGGCAATATACCTGGTCGACGTCTTCGACAACTTCGTCCTGCTCAAAAAGGAAGACGGCATGAACCTTTTCGAACCGGTTCCTTTCCGTAAGACTGTCAAGCCGCCAGCGATCTCAGACCGCGTGAAACCCGACAGCAGGGAATCAACCATGCTGATCACCGACATCTATGCCGGACCCGGCCTGGCGGGCGTTCCTCGCGGAACCGTAAAGAACATCCGCATCTACAAGTATGTCTACGGCCCGCGCCGCTGTGGCGGTCACTATATAATGGGAATGGAAGCGGGATGGGACCAGCATATGATCATGGGCACTGTTCCCGTGGAAGAGGACGGTTCAGCCTCGTTCAAAGTCCCCGCCAATACGCCAGTGTCCCTTCAGCCGCTGGATAAGGACGGCAAGGCGCTTGCCATCATGCGAAGCTGGACTCTCGGCATGCCTGGCGAAATTGTTTCCTGCGTCGGCTGTCATGAGAACCAGAATTTTTCACCGCCTAACAAGCAGACAATCGCATCGCGCCTTGAACCGCACAAGGTCACACCATGGTACGGCCCCCTGCGCGGTTTCAGCTTCGCCCGCGAGGTGCAGCCCGTAATGGATAAGTACTGCGCCGGCTGTCACGACGGGAAGGAAGCCGGTAACGGTAAAAAGAAACCAGACCTCTCCGACCCCAACAAGGCATACGAGGCCATTCATCCGTATGTCCGGCGCAATGGCCCCGAAGGCAATTACCACCTCCTGACACCGCTGGAGTTCCATGCCGACACCAGCGAATTGATCCAGATGCTGCAGAAGGGCCATCACAACGTGAAGCTGAATGATGAAGCCTGGAGCCGGCTTATCACGTGGATCGATCTTAACGCGCCGCGAAACGGAACCTGGAGCGAAGCCGGGGCAAACCAGGATATTCTCAAGCGCCGGTTCGAGCTGAACAAGCAGTACTACACGGAAGAAGAAGCCGATACGGAGAAGATATATAATCCTTATATAAAGACCGAGACCTTCATCAAGCCCGAGCCTGAATCCGCTTCGGCCGGCAAGGCGGCAAAACTTAACGTGAAAGGCTGGCCATTCCCTGCCAGTAAAGCAAAGTCAATGCAGGGTCCAAAGGCAACCGAACAACTCGACCTGGGTGACAATATCAAGATGGACCTGGTAATGATACCAGACGGAACCTTCCTTATGGGCAGTGATTCCGAAACGCCCCAGGAACGGCCGGTTTCTCCGGTTACAATCAAGCGCTCATTCTGGATGGGTGCCAGGGAAGTGAGCCTCAACGAATACCGTCAATTTGATCCGGACTACGAGAATGGTGTCTACGACATGCATTACAAGGACCAGGTCAAGCCGGGCTACGACATGAACAATCCTGTCTTCCCTGTGATCCGGGTTTCATGGCAGCAAGCCATGGAATACTGCAAGTGGCTTTCCCAAAAAACCGGCCGGAAAGTAACCCTTCCGACTGAAGCACAGTGGGAATGGGCTTGCCGCGCAGGCACTGATACCCCGTTCTCGTTCGGAGGCCTGGATACTGATTTCTCCGGCTATGCCAACTTGGCCGATTTAACTGTAAGGGAAATGGCTGTTTCAGGTGTTAATCCGCAACCCATCAGGAACCCTTCTCTTTTAGTGGATTTCGAACTGAAGGATGCGCGGTTCAACGATGGCGTCCTCCACCTGGCTCCTGCAGGCAAATACCAGCCCAACCCCTGGGGGCTGTATGATATGCACGGTAACGTGGCCGAATGGACCTTGTCCGACTACAAACCATACCCTTACAGTGACCGGGACGGACGCAACAGCCTTTCAGCGGACAACAAGAAGGTTGTACGCGGAGGCTCCTGGCATGACAGGCCATTCCGTTCGACTTCATCTTTTCGCCTGGGTTATCCTGCCTGGCAGCGGGTCTATCATGTCGGCTTCAGGGTAGTCGTGGAGAAATAAGATTATTCGGACAATCCCGGCGTCGCAGCGGCTTTAATGGTCACGGGACCCAGTAGGCCAGATTCAACCAGCGGCGAATCCTTCTTCCACAGACGCCAGCTTGTAAATGTAAAACGTCCGCTCGGGCTGGACTTTCCTTCCGTCAGCCATGACGGCCACTGTTTGAGCGTTCCGTCCCCGTTTCGCTCACTGTCCTCCGGCAGAAACTCATCACCAATCAACCTGTTGATCCACAGGTTGACAACCCGTATTTCAAGCACATTCCCGCCAGTCTTGACCGCGTCCGTCACCTCCACCAAGTACGGCGGCTTCCACAAAATTCCCTGCTCCTTGCCGTTAAGAGTTACATCCGCCATTACCGCAACCTTTCCGAGATCCAAATACATTTTAGATCTTAGATTTCCGATTTCCGATTTTTTAGAGCTTGCCTTTTCAGTCGGCAATCGGCGATCGGCATTCGGCAATGTAAAGACCTTCCTGTATGCGCCAGTGCCCGAGAAGTATTTTATTCCGGGATCAGCATGCTGGCTCCAGGAAACGAGCTTTTCAAATGTAACTTTCTCCGGCGCGCCACATTTCGCCGCAAAACTCACGTCCCACGGCCCGCCAATCTCCATCAGCGTCTTCAATTCCTGAAAATTCTTCTTTCCATTCTGGCTTCTGACTTCTGACTTCCGGCTTTTTTCCCTGAACACCACAAACATCGAACCATTGGGCTCAAATTCAAGCGGCACTGCGGTACAGCCATTTGTCACGGCAAACTCAGGCAGGTCACGTTGTTCCCCTGAGTCCGGATTCCAGAGTTCGGGCTGCCTGCCTTGAACCCGGAAGGTACAAACAGCTCGAACGGACTGGGCCGCACTCAAGGCGACAAAATAAATATCAGCTGCGTCTGTCCGGCGGTGAATCCAGCGGAGATCACTGTCGCTGCTGAAATCGCGGTCAATGTCCATCTTTGCAAGGACTTCTTCCGGTTTCATCCCGCGGAACACCTTCCCCTTTCCTACCGCGCGCTCGCCGGCCGTTCCTCCGGTTCCCCACAATTCTGCCGCAAGCTTCTTCAGTTCCGCATCGGCTTTCGGATAATCCTCAAGACCCGGAGTGGCTTCCGGAGGTTCGCCCAGGATCACTGCCCCGTCATCCACCAGTTGTCTGATTTTCTTAAGCATGGGCAGGCTCATGTTCTTTGTATTGGTAGAAGAGAGGACAAGGAGCCGGTACTTCATGCCTGAAGGCAACGTCAACTGCCCGTTTTCCACCGTCACCTTGTCAATGAAAGCCTTGGGACTGATGCCGTCATAATCATAACCAGCCAGTTTGAGAAGGTTGAAACGCTGCATTGGTTCTTCAGGATGAAGGCTCAGAACGTCGGCAACGAACTTTCCCTGCCGCAGAAGATACTGGCAGCGGGCAAGGTATTGATGCCATGCTTTTGAATATTCCCACCATGTCTGCGTCCGCTCGTAATGCAGACCATAGGGGCCCATGCTTATCCCCGGTTTAACATCCTTCGCCCATGGCTGCATTGCATACCGGTGCACAATAAACCGGGTTACACCTTCGGTGAATATCCGGTCGCCCCTGGCCTTGATGACCGCCGGATGACCCTGCCAGCGCTCGCGACGGTTGGACGTGAACGCTTCAGCTCCTACAATCGGCCTCCCGTTTACGTGCGCCGCGGAAGACATCGCTTTCATCGTCCAGTCGAGCCGGCCGCCGCCGGACCACCAGAATTCGCAGACCGGTTCGTCAACATGGTTGATCACATCCATGTCAAGCGCAGGGGTACCATAGGCTTCCATCGACAGCCTCAGCCCGCAGTCATGGGCCAGTTTCGCCAGGTGCCCGACGTAATTCACCTCGAGCAGATCGGAAGCGGTCTGGCGCAGGTCCCACAGGAACCGTTCAGTAATGTCAACACTGCCTACAAAACGGCCGGTCAATACAGGGAGAAAGGGTGTCATGTCGTATCCCCGCAGCCGCTTGAATTCCTCGCGCATTCTCGGGGTCCAGTTCCCGGCACCAACCTCCCAGCTGTCCACATGCGTTGCGGCAAAGGTCCTCCCAGCCAGCGGACCGGTATCCTGGATCAGCTTTCCTATCATCCCGTTGAAATGTAACTCAATCGCTTCCTTGCTCATCTTGTCACATTCAGGACCTTCCCCGCTGGCAGGAGCGGGATGACTTTTTGCGCCGGTAAAAGTGTGTCCGAATCGTACGACCAGCCAGTCTCCCTTAGCGGCAGGTGCAGACCAAATCAGCTTGCCATCCGCGTCCATCTTCGAAGTCAGGTCCAGTACACTTTCTCGCGGAATAATGCCATCCACCGGAATCTTCGCCTCCCGGTCAGTATCGGTGCTGTAACCGGATATGTAAGTCCATGATACAGACTTGGCAGGCAGGTTTATGATTTCAGGTGAAGACGCTGGCGCCGGAAAGGCCAGCACTGCAATATCGCGGTAGAATCCCTTATTGAACGGCAGACTCAGTACGCCTTCAAACTTCTGTCCGCCTTTCACCCGGGTTTCGCTGGTCACGACAATCTGCATCGCCTTGTCGAGAGGTACCCATGGGCCCCCGCTGCCGTTCCACCCGGCATCGTTGTTCATGTTGATTTCCAAGCCGAGCCTCGCGGCTTCTGAAACCAGGTGCTTGAACAGCGCCCGCCACTCAGCGCTCATGAATTTTACCGGACCTTGCGGGGTGCCCTGGTCCACCTCCATGAGAATCAATCCGCCGATCCCGGCCCGCTTCATCGCCTCCAGGTCGGCCGTGATCCCCTCTTTCGTAATATTCCCATTTAACCAGAATGAATATACCCATGGCCGCGCATCCGCCGGAGGCTCGTGGAAACCAGCCGCAAGGTCATCGCCGGCAAGGACCACGCCCGCACACAACCAGGCCAGCAGAGCCCGGATTACTATTCGTTTCGTCATGTTCACTTCTTCTCTGAACCTGTTTTAGGGGATACTGCAGCAGGCGTCGTCTCGACCTCAACCAGTTCGGAGCTGACAAGATATCCGCGTTGATCCCTGGCGTTTACGTTGAACGCCTTGGTTCCTTCGGGAAGAGGTTTGCGGCTGATCGCTTTGTCCTCGCCAACGTCGCATGCGATGTTTTCCCAGTACCTGCCTTTCCATTTTCCATCGGATACGGTGTAACAGACAGAAGCTCCTGCAATCTTACCTCTTATCCGGCACTGTACAAGGCCTGTCGCCGCATCGATTTCCGGACGGCCAAGGCCTGGCATAGGATCAGTCCCCTTGACTACGCTGTCGGCAAAGACATACATCTCCGGCTTCTTCCATCCGACTCCATGTCCGTGCAGCATGCGGCCGCGATAGCACCTGCTGCTCACTGCCCCCGCAGCCCGCGCCGATTTATCCACGATATCAATCTGGAAAACAGGATCGTCGAATCCTGTCATCCAGAATACCGGCATCTTTGCGTAAGGCAGGTGGATCGAAGGATCCCATTTTGTCCTGTAATCCCTCAACTGTTCAGCTGTCATATGATCCGGCTTAAACCAGCAGGCCAAACCGTCGTTGTCGCTCTCGTGGATGAAGCCGCAGCCGTAAACAGGAATCGCAAATGCGAACCGCTGATCAATACCCGCGACTGCGCTGACAATGGTTCCTCCCCAGGAAATGCCCGTCAGTCCAATCTTGTTTGTATTGATTTCGGGAAATGACCTCAGCAGCGAGTTGGCCCTGATCACGTGGGCCACCGCCTGGTAGAACCACTGGTCGGTGTCGGGAAATTTAATGTCGGAAAACCAGTTAGTGCGGGCAGGTCCGGCAGATTCATGCGCACTGCCGTCCGGGAAATGCCCTTCCAGGTCCATGGATATTGCAGCGTAGCCGTGCTCATTCCAGGTCTTGACCCAGTCTGCGAACGCCGTGCCGCCTCCGCCGTGAACACACACCACCGCAGGCCACCCGCCGGCAGGAGGCTGGCCTGCGGGAGCGGCATAGTATGCGAATGCCCTGGCCGGCTTTCCTTTATAGCCGGCACCCTCGAAGAAGAACTGGCGCATCCCCGGTGCTGGACAATTAGTCGTATCATGAATCTTGGGCGCCTTGCACAGAGCCGGCAGGTCCCAGGCCATCACGCGCGTCAAAACGCCGGTATCATCAGCCCGTGCCCTGACAGGAATCAGCTGTGCAAGAAGAAGCATCAGCAGGAACTTATAAGCAGACTGCATTTTTGATTATTCCTTTCCAGAATTAACCGGAAACGCAGATACAAACTGAAGGTTCTCAATTCAGCCCTTCACAACCAGTTACAAGATCCCGCAATCACATCCTTGATTCAACCTCGTGCTTCCCTGCGCCGGCATTCTCAATAAAAATGTAGCCGCTGGTTTCGTTGCCGTTTACAACCTCGCCGTCAAACAGCAGCTGGCGGCCTTTGGGGACCCCGATTTTCGCGCTGGTGCCGGCTGGAATTTCAACCGTCATTCTGAACAATTGCGCCGTCCTCGTGTACTTGACAAGGACCGGCCCGCGTACCGTAGGAACTTTTCCTTCAGCCCACACGAGGGCACCCGGTCTCGGCTGAATCAGTATTCTTGTGAATCCAGGTTCCAGCGGCTCAACACCAAGAATCTTGCGGGGAAATATGTTCGCCGGCGCGGCACCCCATGCGTGGTTCCAGTCGAGGTTACCCTTGTACTTCATGTCCCATGCCTCAAGTGCAACTGTCGTACCGACACGTTCAATCATATGGGTCCAGCTCCGGTCACCGTCAGCCGTCATCAGCGCCATGGCATGTTCCGCCATGCCGTTGTCAAACAGGGAATCCATCAGGAACTGCGCCCCGTACACACTGCACGCCATGCCGCGTTTCTTCACGAATTCGGCCACCTTCGTCCTCCGGTCCGCCGGAACAAGGCCAAATGCCAGGGGAAACATGTTCGCATGCAGCGAACTGTGACGACTGCCCTCCCCGTCCACATACAACCCGGACCCCTCATCAAGGAGTTTCCCGTTGAGGCTGGCAGTAGCCTTCGCCGCAGCGCTCCTGAACATTTTCGCATCATCCTCTTTCTTTAATACATCCGCCATCTCCGCCATCAACTGCAAGGTGCGACAGTGGAAGGCATTCACTATCGTGTTGACCGGCTTCATCTCGCACCCGTCACGCTCGCCGGCAGGCCAGTCCACAATGTCGCGGATTTTCTTAATATATATCGATTCACCCACGTCTCTCGGAAACGGAGGTTCGACCGTGCTGATCAATCCGTCCTGCCGTTCCAGGGCAATCAGCGTTTTGGCTTTCAGGTCACTGTAATATTCTTTGAGGCTGGAAGAATCGCCGGTATACCGGTAATCCTCCCATGCCATAAGCACCGAGAACATGATCCACTCCGTAGGCCAGGTAGGATGTCGAATGAGATGCTCGTGACTGTACCGCGGAAGGGTTATATCGTCCGTGCAGTAGTACCAGCCCAGCTGGTTTATGTACGCATCCGCCTCGTACGGCAGGCGCTCACGGTCTCCGTCAACAAATACTCCTCCGAAGCTCGTGGCCTTCATTGTATGTTTGCACATTTCCCAGATGGCATTCAGCCTGACGTCAGAACACTTGAAATCAGAAGCATCTTTATTGAAAACATAATATGCCGCAACCTGCCGCAAATTGTCTGCCTTCATCGACGGCGCGTTTTCCAGTTCAACATAACGGAACGGCATGACCGGCCCGACTTCCTTTGACATCAGGCGACGGTCCGCATCCCTAAGCTGTACAACATAAAGCTCCTGTCCGGCCTGGAGGATGACGTTGGTCGTGTAATAACGAATGCTGCCGCCGGGTTTCCTGTTGACGGTGCGCGGAGCAGATACCGCCTCGCCCATGTGCACGATAATCTTCCGGCCGGCTTCCGGTTCCTTTATCTCCAGTTCAAGTCCTGCAAAATTGTCTTTCCCGAAATCGGCAAAATAATGACCCTTCCCTGTTTCAACAAGTTCCCCCGGCTGGATTCGTTCCTGCTGAATGGGCTTCCGCGTAACAGTTATCTTCTGCTCAACCGGGGCCGCATTCAACACAGTCTCCAGGCAACAGAATAAAGCGCCAAACGCCGTCATTCGTAATCTGTAATTCATTATTCTTACTCCTTAATTCGAGGAGACTGCTCACAATGGGTCTGTATTGATTTTCTTACCATGAATACATGAATGGCACCAAGCAAGAAAAGGTCGTATCCACCTTGCTTCAACTGCTATCTGATCGTGATCACCATGCCGCCGGGTGGGCCGATGATCTTCAACATGAGTTCATTCGGGCTCCCGGTATTGGTATAAGTCATGCCGCTGAATCCTTCCGGCATCGGTCCAATGGTCAGGCCCGGCCCCAGCTGGCTCCCGCCGTAGGTCAGAACCGTACAGATCATCTTGCTCACCTTGGGCAGATTGGTCGACGGGTTAAGGTATCCATTAAGGGTAACATTCCCCGATACGGCCACTATGTTGGTCACCATCGCATCAATGCCAATCTGTGCGCCGGCGTTCATTACCAGGGTAGTCACGGTCATTGTTCCACCATAAAGGTTGAGGGTGTTGTTGGTGTTCACCGTCAGCGTGGTGAGGTTGGTAATAATTCCCCCGTTGCACAGGTTCAGCTCATTACTGACGCTGGAAGCATTGCCCAGAGTCAAAGCGCCATTGACTTGAAGTATTCCGCTGTTGGTCACCGTCAGACTGTTACTGCTGGCTCCGGAAATGTTGCCGATGTTGACGCTTGAGCAATACACCGCGCCGGTACTGTTTATTGTCGCATAATTCCCGTTCGCACCATTAGCGTTGCCCACCGTCAGCGTGGTTAGATTACTCACCACTCCGCCAGCCGAGACTTTCAGCGCGTTGCCGACGTTAACGCCGCCGCCAATGGTTAGCGTACCGTTTCCCAGTGTCCACAGCGAATTTGTGCCAGTAATGACAACTGCGTTGGAATTGGCACCGGATCCGCTGGAGATGGTAACGCCGCTGCTGGCCAGCCTGCCACCATTGGCGATGGTCATGGTGTTGTTGTGGCCGGAGCCGTTGCCAATGATGACACCGGATGTTATCACCGAACCGCTTCCGGTCACGACAATTTGATTACTGTAGGCCGGAGTACTGTTGCCGCCAAGGTACAGCGTGCTATCCGTCCAGGAAGCCCCATTACTGATTATCACGCTGTGTCCGTAGGCGGCGAACTCAGACCTGTCGCCGCCCATTTGCATCCCGCTCGTGACAAGCTGCGAACCGGGATCCGTAATCAGGAAGGTGTAGTAAGTTCCACCCCAACGGCCCAGCCATGGGCCGCCCATTGAAAAGTAACCGCCATTCCTGACCGTAATAGTATTACCTGCGCTGGTGCTGGCACCCATCAGCCAGAGACCAGAAACCATGAACTGCCCGCCGTCAACGATGATATTGTTTCCGAAGCCGTCGAACACAGGAAAGCCCCCGGTTTCATACACCTTTGCACCGTTACTTATAATCAGGCTGTTACCGGTGCCGGAGATATTGATCAGGCTGCTGTTGCTCCAAATCGAACCAGAACCGGCGACAATGATAACGTTCGAGTTACCGCCAAGTGTGCCACTCGTGTTATAAGCTTTGCCGCTATTGGTAATTGCCAGACTGTTACCGAAGCCGGAACTGCCGACAGTCAGAGCGCCAGACATGAACCACGCCGAACCATTACCCGCAACCGTGGCCGCGTTATTGGTAGCTGTGGCATTTACGCCAATTGAACCGGTTGAAACGTTGGTTAGAACACCTCCACCGCTTATGGTCATCACAAGGTTGGGATTGTTGACCCCGAATCTGTAAACGGCACCTCCGTTATCGACCGTGGTCGTTATGTTCGTGTTGTAGTCAACGTCCGTAGCCTGCCCCACCCCGCACAAGGCGCAAAGAATCCAGGCTGCAGAAGATACAATTTTTGCATTCACTCCAAGATCTCCTTTTAATTCATTAACTAACTAATAGAGTTGGAATTCATGGATGGTGAATTCGCCTGGCTTAACGATGCGCAGCTGGAACGCCTGAGCCGTTACCGGCGCCAGACGGATCCAGGTTCTTTCATATATCGCCGAGCCTTTTCCGATGACCTGCCATTGATCGCCTGCTTTTGCCTGCACCTCGAAATCGCCTGGGCCGCCAGACTTATGCCCGATATCGATGCTGAGATAGGCGCAAGATAGCCTAACGGGTTTGCCCGCGTCCACCTTCAGCCAGGGTTCGCGATCGGTTTTGTCAGGACTCCAGCCCTGGTCTTTGCCGTTACAGACATTGGAGGCATTGCCGGAATTGCTGGAGGCCGCACAGGGCTTGCCAAATGAGATGGACTGCGGGATCTGCGAAATCTTCATACTCTCCGCACTGCCATCGAGCTCGAGATCGAGAATCATATCAATCTGCTCGGCAGGCCCCTTCTCATCGATCGATATCACTGCCCCACGGTCAGGTCCCACCGCCTGGCGCAGCGAGGCCTTGCCCTGCGTCAGGCAGGTCAGTTTGACAATCTTTCGGTCAATGACCGGCAGGATGAAGGGTCCGTTGTCCGGAAACATCACATGCAGATAGATATGGTTCTCGCGCCAGGTACTGCCTCCATACGAAGCCGCTGGAAAAGGCCCGCCGCGGGTGCCCTTGACCGTTTGTCCATACTTTTTCAGCCAGGCTCCGAGTTCCTCGAAGCGGGCGACATGCCGGGGATCGAAGGTGCCGTCGGCCATCGGCCCCATATTGAGCAGAAAATTGCCATCGCCCGTGGCGCACCATACCAGATCCTGCAACAGTCGGCGGAATTCCTTGGGAACATCGTTGCGATACGACCAGCCAGCCGCGATGGTTTCACACATTTCCCAAGGACGCTTGGCATTGTATCTGCCGATCCGGCGTTCCGGTGTCTCGAAATCGCCGCGGCCTTTGTCGTAGGCGCGGCCGTTGATCATGGCCTTCGGTTGCAACTGGCGCACCATGGACACCAATTTGTCGGCGCCGTTGTCGTCACTCGATGTGCTGCCACCGTCAAACCACAACTCCATGACCTCGCCATAACGCGTACACAATTCCCGCACCTGGCCGTGCAGGAACTCCCGATATTTACCGGTAGCCGGGGTATACATGGGGTTTTTCACGCCGGCTGCTTTCTTTTCAGCGCAGCTGCGCTGGTCGGTTGTCTGGATTGGGTTCCACCAATCCATCGGGGAATAATAGATGCCTAGGCCGACGCCCTGCTTGTGGCATTCATTTGCCAGCTCGGCCAGGGGGTCTCGTCCGAACGGGGTCTTTGTGATCTTATAGTCGGAGAGTGCGGTATCAAACATGCTGAAACCGTCATGATGCTTGGAAATAAAGACGATGTAGGAGAAGCCGTTCTGCTTGACCATTTCGACCCACCTGGCGGCATCGAATTTTACCGGATTGAAGGTCTTCCACAAATTGTCGTATTCCACGACATTGGCTTTCTCCCCCGGCTTCAACTCGAAGAACCGCTGATCCTTCCGGCTCCAGCTGATCTCCCATTCGGGCCGCTGGGAGACTGGTCCCCAATGGATGAACAATCCGAGCCGCAAGTCCTTCCAGTGCTCGACTGTTGCGCGATCGAGGGGCGGCAGCTTATATGATTTCTCATCCTGCTTCTTGTCCGTTTTCGTCTGCAGTTCTTCCGCCCTGGGCGCCTGATCTTCTGTCCCGGCCACTGCCAGCGCGCCGCCGGTTACCAAAACGCACATCACCAAGTTAAGATATCGTGTCATTTTCCTCCGGTTATTAAGAAATTGTTTTTTGACATTATCTTCCGCCACCGAACACATCACGAATCGCTTCAAGATATTTCATGCCATTTACTGTATCTGGTTCCAGGTAACTGCCTTCGGTCCACTCGTTCCAACAGTTGATGGTGAGTATTCGAGGTCCGTTTGACTGGGCAAGCAGGCGCTGTTTTGTAAGCTCCAGCGCCTGTCTGAAGTTTTCAGGCGTATTGTTGCCGACAACGTTGATGAAAGGGTAACCAAAGTCGCCAAATTTATCGCGCTGGTCTGCGCGCGGACTTGAATCCCAACCCATGGTGACATTCGGGTAATAAGGGACGGCGAACAGCTTGCGAGCGAAATCCCAATACTTCAGATATCCATCCTGGAATTCCTTGTAGCCGGTTACCTGCTTGGGTAGATTGACATGATCTTTCCAGCCGTAGGAGGTAACCGAGTCGAATCCGAGTTTACGGACAAGAGCCTCCGTGTCCCTGTCAAGTGGCAGGAATAGGCTGATCGCATTCAGGTGCAGTCCCGGCAGCCCCGCCGCCTTTGCCTTTGCGCGAAACTTATCTAGTGCGGCACGTGTGGCTTCCACCGAGCCAAACCCGTCCCGCAACTTTGTCAGACAATAGAATGAAAAGAACGGTTTGCCGTCGATCTTCCAGTATGATGGATGTTGAAAATAATCCTTGATGACATGGTCGCAGATTTTCTCGAAAGTCTGCGGAGTAACTTCTCCTGGATAGAGCAGCTTTGACTGTTTACCGCGTCTAGCAGGAAATATATCCTCCCAGTCGACGTTCGCCCACATGAGGGCAAACTTGATGCGGCTGTTGTTTTTGGCCTTCAGGAACCCGATGTCGATCGGGCGATCGAGAAAAGGACCATCATTGTAATAATACCAGTCGAAAATGAAGGCACTGATTCCGTGATCTGCGGCGGCATCAATCTTCTTTGCCATCGCCACGGGATCGGATTCATCCTCGAAGCCCCACAGAGGCAGGTGTGGCTGCTGGTGGCCGGGGAAGCGCGGCTTTGCATTCTTGACGAGATCCCATTCCGACCATGTCGGCCCCTTTGTTATGGTATTGCGCGGGTCGCCGGGGTGGTAGTTGCCAAAATAGAAGCACGCAACTTCGATTCGGTTTGTCTGTGTGTTTTGATCCCCATTCGATACTCCGGGAACGAAGTGACCAGCAAATGTAATCTCGACATTCTTGGGCAAGCCTACCGTGACGGACAGCTCAAATGGTCGCGCGGACTCGGAAGCTTCAACCCGCAAACGATAAGTCTGCCAGGGAGCGGGATAGAGAGGATTGTCAAGGACAGCCTGGAATTCCGCCGGTTGGCCGGCTAATGATCCGGCCATTGTCCTCGGCCGGTTCTCCAGAGACAGGAATGGCTGTCCGTCGCGGCGGAACTCGGCAGTGACCGCAAACCAACCGCCAGTTTTAGCCGGAGGGATCTCGCCACGGACTGTCCACAAGCGCGGCTTGGTTTTGTCGATAACGGCGGCAGTGACAGCCACATCTGATGATGCCTCAGCAAACGAGTTCGACATCGGCAGCAGTTCCCAGGTGCGGGCAAGCGCCGGTTTTCCGCCAGCGGGAACCACCTCCAACAGCAACTGCGAGAAAGGACGCAGGGCAATGGAAGCCTTGCTGCCAAATGGTTTTCCGTCAGCTGCAGTGAACCTGACATGGTTTGGATACCAGCAGTACACATCCCACTGGCCTTTGTCCGGCAGGCCCCAGGCAGAATTCAATTCCAGCGGCACCACCTGATCATGCCAACTACCGTCGTCCAGCGCGATCATCGCCCGCGAGCCGTCACTGCAACTGTAACCCCAGACATCGTCTTTGCGTGCATCACCAATGAATCTGGGATGGGCAAAGCAGTCAGGCCGGGCTTTCAACAGGGCAATGAACTCCGCCATCTGCGGCCGGTCAGCCACGGGGAAACAACCCGGGTCTGACCAGATGTGCGTCAATAATGCACCGCGGCAGATATCCATAAGAACACCCTCCTGCCAGTTCTCGGCGCCAAGACGGTTGTTCCAGCACCAGCGGCTGAGGCTGACGCCAAGGCTGTCCCAGCCCAGGGCCGGCAGGTCTTTGACTATCCGCCGCGTCTGGTCCATCAAACGTACATTGCTTGAACGGGCATACAACGCCGGGGTTGTCGAGAGGCTCGCCATCTCGATACGCATTCCCACGTCGAAAATAGTGTCGCCATGGAGCAGCCACCAGGGCGAACGGTGTCCCCAGTAGAGAATGATGAAGAGCTCAGGCGACTCACGGTCAAGAGCTGTCAACAGTTCAATCTGGGCATTGTGATTTGCCTCGATTGACCAATCGCCGGGTAAATGTCCGTGCTTTGGATTGTTGCACCATGGATAGATCCCTTCTTCGCCTATACCGTTATTGTCGAGCTTGATCATCCCGATCTTGTTGGCGCGGATCTGGTGGATGAGTCCGTCGATGTACATGCGGTTGGCGGGTTCGGTGGCGCGGCAGAGGTGGCCCCTGCCGTCGCCGTCGGTCCCGCACACCTGTAATGCAGGGTTACTGCCGATTGTCCACCGGTCGATAGCGCCCTGGAACAAATTACTGTCCGTACAGCCACTGCTGATCCACAACCCAGGCGTGGTGCCCAGCTTTTTTAGTTCGGAGAGGACCGGATCAAAGCCATTTGGAAAACGTTTCGCATCCGGCGCCTTCAAGTCCCCGGCTGGATCGTGCCAGAATTCTATATCGTAATAGTCCCAATGCAGGCCGGCAGTGCGCTGGCCTTCCGCCATGTGCGAGATATGGTCAAGAGACGTTGCTTCAGAAATAGCCGTGAAGTTATAAGTCTCATCGGTGCCGGCCTGTGCGCCGCAGGTGGCCAGGATGGCATAGGGCCGGTCATGACCGCGCAGGACCCGCCGCATTCGCGAGCTTAAGTAATCGCGGAACGCTGCACGTGCCTCACCGGACGATGCAACGCCATAGACCGCTTCCATGCAGATGAACTCCTTTGCCGGCTCAAGCATCAGGCCGGGATGCTGCAACATCAGCAGATGCTTGTCCTGCAGAAGGGCGAAGCCGGAAGGGTGTGCCAGCCCTGCGAAGAACTGGTTTTCGGGATAGGCCGGGTATCCCCGCTCGCGTCCCGCAGGATCTGCCCACATCTCCGGCTCTGCACCCTGCCACGCTGTTTTCCTGACAGGCACCGGCCAGTCCGGATCGCGGAAAGGCGCCGCATCGGTGGAATAGCTGCCAAGACGAACGTCAAGAAGACGATTCCATACGCTGGTTCCAGTGTTGCGGATGATGGCCTGTTTGTGCAGAACCTGGCGTTTGGAATCCCAACGGTATGTGACGATCACTGCAGCCATCGGTTCCCGCGATGTCAATTCAAAGACCGCTTCGCCGCCTGCAGTGCGGCCCTCAGCCGGCGCTTTTGTCACTGTGAACTTAGGCGTGGTCAGCGGCTGGCCGGGCAGGCCGATATCAAATTCTACTTCCGCACCATGTCCCATGACAAGCTTGCGACCAGTGATCCTGTTTTCCCACTGCTCGGCACGGAGGCCGTCTGCAATATCGAGATAAAAAGAGAATGACGGCGATTGCAACACAACCTTGCTGCCTGTTCGCACAACCGATGGAGCGGAATCCAGGGAAACCGGGGTGGACTCCACACATGAAACAAGACTGACAGCCAACATAGCTATAGCAACAACCGCGATTACTTTCATTTTCGCCTAACCTTCATCAGCTTCTTTCTGAATTGCGGAAATCTATTTTGCCTGCTGCTTGGCCGCTTTTACCGCATCAACATAGTTCGCCATTTCCCGCATTGCGATGACTGTGTAGTTATTGTCTTTCAGGTACTGCATGCATTCTTCAAAACGCGCTGGTTCAGTGCCGACTCCCGGATGCTCAAGATCCGGCACGCCGTGAAAGGTAAAAACGACGATCTTCCCGGGCGTTGCCTGTTTCGCCGCATTGGCAAAGCTGTCCTTATTCTTCAATGCGGTATCGTGGAACGAGAAAGAGGGTGTGTTAAACGGATTATCCAAGGTCGGGTCATAAGCCCGTTCACCCGCAAAGCGCGGGTTACCGCCACGCCCGAACAGATATCCTTTCCCGGACATCACGGGTAAGAACTCCTTGTTCACCCTGTACATGGGCCAGCAGAATGTAGTGGGCTTGGTCACCCGATTAGACAGGCAGAGACTTTCAATCCCCGTCAATTCCTCGGTGCAATTCTCTACACTCTGCTTACTGAACATCCCGTGACTCATCGAGTGATTGCCGATCTCAAAACCCATATCCTGCAGACTCTTGATCTGCGCCCAGGACATATACTTTGTTTTGTCTTTGAATGCCTCGGTGACGTAAAAGGTACCGCCGAAACCCAGCTTCTTCAACAGCGGGCCGACAAACGTCGCGTGACTGACACATGAATCATCAAACGTCAGCACCGCCACTTTCTCCGGAATCGGCTTCAGAAGAATCCCATACGGATCGCCATGATTGGCACCGCCTGCCGTGATATCGTTATAGGCTTCGAATTCACAGATGCCGGGAAAGCCGCCAGCCGTCTTAAGGATCATCAAACGCACCTTCGACGTGGAACGGCTTACAATGGGAGCAATGAAGTCTGGCCCGATGGTCAAGCCATTAAAACAACCAACCCATTTCGCCGCTCGATCATCCCAGCAATCAATCACATAGCGCGTCACGGATGACGCAGAATCCTCCCTGAGGCGGAATTCGTTAATGGTCTGCTGTCGGCCAAAATCGAGTTGAAGCCACTGATTCGAGGATGAGATGGCCCTCCACGAGGTGCCAGTGTTCCCGTCTATCGCTTTGACGCCCTGGTGAGCAGGATCGGCAGATGACGCCGATGCCGTTGCGGCTGGAAAAAGATTCGTCGTGCTGCAAGCCATGGCCAGCGGCTTGATGAGGCAGTTCGTGAAAGTCAACCCCTCGGGCCTATTGGTCAGGCGGGCACCATCGCTCAGGTAGAAACGACAAGCCTTCCAGGTCACACTGTTCTCGGCGGAACAGTTCATGACCTCGACTTTGGGATATTTGTTCTCGGACACGCGCAATGCCTTGCCATTGGAAACACAATCCTCCAAAAGGATGTCAACCTCCGGCCCTGGCCCTGAGGCACCGTTGCAAAGCAGAAATCCAGGTCCATCTGTGTCGTGGAAGAGACACCGCCTCATAACATGATTCGTACAGTTGACCTCAAAGTCAAAAGCCTGGCCATCGCCGCTTACTTTCCCTGGCTGACCAATGGAGATGAACCCCCACTCACTATCCTCGAAAACAAAGTCTTTGCATCTCTGAATCATTGCCCCGGCTACGCCGTTCCATGCCTGGTTGTGGCGGCCAATGTCAAGCGTGACACAGTTTCGTACCGCGCCACCCGCGATTCCGCGCAAGCCCAGCGGCCATTGTTTGCATTCCTCAAATAGACACCCCTCGATCACCAGATTGGCGAAGTTCCAGATATTGTCGGCGGCCTTGTTGAAATTATCAGGGCTGTTGCTCCAGATGGCCGAAGCCAGTCGCCTGAACTCACAGTTCTTGATGGTGACATCAGAAAGCACTATTTTCTGATCGCACTCGTGCGAGAACAGACAGACACCCAATCCGATCTTGCGCTTCGGGTAATCTTCATAATGTTGATAGAGTTGTGAATCGTGAAAATAGCAGTTCTCGATCCAAAGACCTTTCCGATTGGGTGCACCATCGGAATATTCCGCGTATATGCCTGTAAGGTAGCGAGTGAACTCAATGCCCACGATGCAGTATCCCGATTGATCCTTAAGGTGTATTCCAATCCTGTCTTTGGAATCATCCAGACCATCAAGAACTGGCTTGGAGCCGGTGCCATAAGAGGAGATGGTGATTGGGGCGCCTGGTGTGCCTGACCCTGTCGGGCGTAACGTGTCGTTGGCCCAGGTATCCCCGCACTTCAACAGGATGCGGTCGCCAGCCACGTAGTTTGTAGACGCCCGTGCCAGCGTCTTCCACGGTCCGTTGCCGCCCTTCGCAGTCTCAACCTGGCCGGACCAGCTGTCATTGCCTGTTGATTGACTGACATAATACGTCGCAGCAGGCGATGATGCCGTTATAATCGCCATTAATACCGCCAGTACCGCACTGCTTACGATTCTCCTCAATATGTTGTTCACATTCATCTGTAGTTTCTTTCAGCCAGCTTAGACAAACGACCGGCATTCTCACCCATATGATTTATTGTTTCTCGTTCATCTAAACATCCCCCTCATTTTCAATCCCATCAGAGCGCCCAGCCCTGGCGGTAGTCATAATGGAGGTATTTATTTACACCGGGTGCGTTTGTGAATTTCATATTCTCACTGTCCCAGATCAGTTTCCTGCCGCCGACGCGCACGCAGATGGTGCCGAGCAGGACGGTCTCAGTCAACGGCCCTGCAAAATCAAAGCTGGAGCGGGTGGCTGAGCCAGTCTTGCAGGCCTCGATCCATTCCTTGTGGTGACCGATCGACCGCGGCAATGTTTTTGGAGGCCGCTTGTATTCCTGCATCCGTTTTTCTGGAATCAGCCTGGGACTCGAACCGCCCCAGCCTTCGACCATCAGCTTGCCTTTGTCGCCGACAAATATAAGTCCGTCCTCGCGGTTTAACTCCCGGCCATCTTCGAGTTCCTCCGGCCTGGCCGGCATGAGTCCGCCGTCGTACCAGTGCAGTTTCACAGGCGGCATATCGCCGCGGGCTGGAAACTCATAGTGCACACATGAAGCCAGTGGAAGCGTTTCCTTGTACAACGCTGTTGAACTGGCATAGACGCAGGTCGGGGCCCCAAGTTTGAGCGCGGAGAAAGCAGGCGCCAGATTATGAATGCCCATGTCGCCCAGTCCGCCAGAACCGAAATCCCACCAGCCTCTCCACTTGAACGGAACATAAGCGGGATGGTATGGGCGCATTGGCGCCGGACCAAGCCAGAGATCCCAGTCAAGCGTTGCCGGCACTGCCGGTTCATCCTTGGGCCGGTCAATTCCCTGCGGCCAGTATAATGGCATACCGCCACCGTTGGTGGGACGGTCAGACCACGCATGCACTTCCCTGACGGGTCCGATTGCCCCATCGGCGATCCACTCTGTGATCAGGCGATTGCCCTCAAACGCCATTCCCTGGTTGCCCATTTGAGTGGCCACTTTTGCCTCGCGTGCCGCCTTGGTCAATTCCCGCGCCTCAAAGACAGTGCGCGTCAGAGGCTTCTCGCAGTAGACATGCTTGCCATGCTTGATGGCCGCCATCGAAACGATTGCGTGGTTATGATCAGGGGTGGCAATCACCACCGCATCGATGTTCTTTTCTTTCTCCAGCATCTCGCGATAATCTTTGTACTTTTTCGCATCCGGGTATTTTTTGAAGATGGGCGCCGCATAGTCCCAGTCGACATCGCACAAGGCCACTATGTTCCCGCCAGCTTCGACAACTTGCTCAAGATCCCATGCGCCCTGGCCTCCAATTCCAATTCCGGCAACGTTGAGCTTGTCGTTCGCGCCCAGCACACGCGGCGCGCTGAACGCACTGCGCGGCATTGCGGCCAGTCCGGCAGCTGCGGCCGCCCCGGCCATGATAAACTGCCGGCGGGACAGTTGATTTATTCCGCTTTGATCTGTTGATTTGTTCTGCATGGTCCTCTCAACCTCTCTTCTTCGCCATCGCATCATCACGCAATTTCTTCATGTATTCCAGCGCCAGCCTGGTCTGGTTATGCACATAATCAATCCCGGCAAATTTTCCCTTCTCGATCGCAGGATGACAGAACTCCCAGTCAATGAAGCCCTTGTAACCTGCAGCCGCAAGCGCATTGAAATAAGCTGGGTATGCCACTTTGCGGCCCCAGAACTTCTGGTCAAAATAGCCAGCTGCAGCCAACACTACCTCTCCCCTGGCATTCCGGACAAATTCGCCGTTAACGTGCGAATGAACCTGCAGTTTGCCCGATGCCTTGACCATGTCCCTGGCGCGCTTTTCCGATTCCGGCTCATCCTCGATGTTGATATCCATGCAAGCTTTGAAATTCGGGGAACCGACATCTTTTATGAGCTTCAGCGTGTCCTTGTAGTTATTCACGATGTCAGGTCCGTGGTTTTGAATAGCCAGCGTGATGCCGTAATCTCCCGCAACTTTCGCAAGCTCATGAATGGCCGGCACAACGAAGCAACGCCGGTCCTTCTTCCAGAACGGGTAAGGATTATGGGCATACGTCAGGTCGTATGAGCCGATCCCATTGTGCATCGTTATCCCACGCCATGCCGCGAATATCTTGCATATCGGCGCTCCGAGATCGTGCGCCAGTTTGATGCATTCGATCACATAACAGATTGCCGCCTCCTGGCGGGACGCGACAGGACTCGATAAATCACAGTTAGGCGAAACCGCCGAAAGCGGCAGGCCCACTTCCCCTGCCAGGTCACGCAATCGCCGGCGGTCGTCGGCATCGAGATCCATCGGCGCCGCGTGCGGCCGTTCGGTATCAAGCTCCAGCCCTTCCCATCCCTGCTTCTTTGCCAGACGGACAAGCTTGAAAACATCGATCGCCTCACCCTTGTACCAGACACCCCTGTACGTAATACTATACATTCCTATTTTCATTTATCTCCTTTCAAGTTTCGACTCTGTCTCCACGTAAAGTTTCATGTTTCCCGCCGCAGTCTCCGGGCTGTAGTCATCACGCTTTTTGCGTGATCGTTGTCGTGCAACCGTAGCCAGCCCCTCTCTATCTTACCGTAATCACCATGCCGCCGGGCGGGCCGATGATCTTCAACATGAGTTCGCTCGGGCTCCCGGTATTGGTATAAGTCATGCCGCTGAATCCTTCCGGCATCGGTCCAATGGTCAGGCCGGGCCCCAGCTGACTCCCGCCATAGGTCAAAACCGTACAGATTATCTTGCTCACCTTGGGCAGGTTGGTCGACGGGTTAAGGTATCCATTAAGCGTCACATTCCCTGACACGGCCACCATGTTGGTCACCATTGCATCTATGCCCATCTGCGCGCCTGCGTTCATTACAAGGGTGGTCATCGTCATTGTCCCGCCGTACAGGTTCAGAGTGTTGTTGGAATTGATGGTAAAAGTGGTGACATTGGTCACAATTCCCCCGTTGCAAAGGTTCAACTCGTTGCTGACGCTGGAAGCATTGCCCAGCGTCAAAGCGCCATTGACTTGCAGTATTCCGCTGTTGGTCACCGTCACACTGTTGCTGTTGATACCGGAGGCATTTCCAATACTGCAGGAGGTTGTGCAAATCACCTTGCCGCCATTGCGAATTACCATACGGTTCAATCCCGCGCTGTCCCCTACAAGAAGAGTGCTGTTGGTCCATACCGAACCAGGATCAGTGATGACCGCGATGTTGTTTGTATATGCAGCATTTCCCCACCCCAACCTGCCGTCAGAACAGCTTATGGCGCCGCCATTGGTGATTGTAAGCTTGTCTCCCGGCCCGGCACTTCCCAAATACAGAGAACCTGACGAATAAATCAGTGAGTTTGTCCCGTCGGATATGAATGACATTCCCAGGCCACCACCGCTTCTGGACGAAACACTCCCGGCAGAAACCTTTCCGCCACTGGTTGCAATAATGGTCTGGCCCGTCCCTCCATTCCAGTTGATCGTTCCCGCATTCCATAACGACCCGGTTCCAGTGACGATGATTGTGGTGTCACCGCCTTGATGACCCACAGAAATGCCGGAGGAAACCAGTGTCCCCTGATTACTCACGATCAGAAGGGAACCGGAACCACCGGTAACGAATCCATCTGCGCCGGCACCAGGACCGTACGTCCACTTCGATCCGGGATCCGTGACGATGGCTTTGTTTCCCTTGGCGGTGGCACTTCCATAGCTAATACTTGTGCGACCAGGCCAACTGTTTACCCCGGACGAGAACACCTGGCCTCCATCGGCGATGATCAACGTGTTGCTATCGCCGCCATTATAACCAATATCAAGATCACCCGTACCGGCGTTGGTGAGCATGGAACCTGCGCCAGTGACTATGGCAGTATTGTACTTGGTGCCAGTCGTGCCTATTGCAGTGCTTACAGTACCCCTGGCAAATACCTTGGCGCCATTGGTAATGATCAAGATGTTGCCGGAGCCGGAACTGCCGACGGTAAGCGTATTAGTCATGTACCACGCCGATCCGGTTCCTGTAACCGTCACAGAATTATTGGTGGCGGTCGCATTCACGCCAATGACACCGGTCGAAACGTTGGTCAGAATGCCGCCACCGCTTATGGTCATGGTAAGGTTGGAAACGCTCACTCCGAATCTATAGGCAGCACCGCCATTATCAACCGTGGTCGTTATGTTCGTGTTGTAATCAACATCCGTAGCCAGCGCATGATCAAAGCATGAGAGAGCCAAAAGAGCGAATAAGGACAAAACGAGCATCTTGCTCACTGATAGAGTATTCTTCTTCATCCTATTCTCTTCCCTGCTAACTTCTGGCTTCTGAATTCTGATCCCGCCGGATTCTGAATTCTGACTCCTGATTTCTGTCTTCCGTGTCATTTCTCATCACTCATTATTCACTACTATCTTATAATTACCACCATTCCAGCCGGCGGCGGTCCGAATTGCACCGTTAGCGTACCGTTGCCGTCGATAAATTCGTCAGCAGAAGCAAAATTGCCGTAAATACCAGGGGTAATCGCGTGACCACCAAGAAACAGGTAACCAATCGTATCGGTACCGGTAAAGTTCAGGTCCAGTATCGCATTGGTAGCTATGTAAACAGCCGAGGTATCGCACAGCCACGCATTGGTAATGCTCAGCGTGCCGGCGTTGACCTTCGTGTCGCCAGTATAGGTATTTGCGCCGGCGAGTATCAGCGTGCCAGGACCGGTCTTGGCCAGCGAGCCGGCACCGTCAATCAGGCCGGAAAGAGTCAGCGTTGTGCCGGCATTGTCTATCTGGAATGAACCGGTTCCGCCGGTCGCCATTTTAAACGGCTTGGTGCTGGTGGTTGTAACGCTGGTATATTCGAGCGTGCCGGTACTGCCTCCGGCCTTCCCCATGACTACAGCCAGCGCGCTCTGCCCCAGCGGACCGGCAACGCTGACGTTATTTATCGTGGCAACTTTCAGCGTTCCGGATTCCACGGTATTGGTCCCGGTAAATGTATTGTTGCCGGTAAGCGTTAACGTGCCACTGCCAATCTTGGTAAGGCCGGTTAGGGCGGTTGAACTAAGATTGCCGCTGAAGGTCGTGTCCTGGTTATTGTTGCCAATCTTGACAGTGCCAGGGTTGTTGTTCTGATAGGACAAATCTAAACCCCTGTTACCCTTAAGACCACCGAGGACCGGGTTGGCAACTGAAAATATAACCATACTGCCTGACATCGCGCTGGGAATATTAACAGTATTAAAGTCTAAAGTAGTATTTTGAAGCGCAAGGGAATTATACAGGACAATCCCCGGATCCTTAGCCCCAAGAAACGTAATGATCGTGTCGTTGGTATAGGTGTTGGCAGCATAGAGCCAATGACGGCCACCGCCTCCACCATCGCCGCCGGACGGGGTCTCATCACCAAAATTCACTATACCCGAACCGCTGATTACGCCATTGTAAGTGATAGTCTTGTTCCCGGTAGGTTTTACGAAAGTATTAGTGCCGGGACCAACCGTAATTCCCCGGGTTCCGCTCAAAGAAATAGTGGCGCCAACCTGGAGGATGCTATTATTGAGGGTGACGAAGCCACTGGTGTTTCCCAGATTTCCATCGCTTGAGATAAACAGCGTCCCGCCGTTGATAACAGTGCCGCCGCTGTAGGTGTTCGCACCGGAAAGTATCAGCATTCCAGGACCGGCTTTTGCCAGGCCGCTGGTCCCTGCTATTACACCGCTTATTATGGCGCTCTTGTTTGTTCCCATGGCATTGACAGTAATCGTCGGGGTGGTACCCGCCAGCGTCAGGATGTTGGCGGCACTGCCGTTGTTGTCCATTATCCAGCCGGCTGCTGTATTGGTGGCGGTGTCGCCAAAGATTATGTTGCCGATGGTGCGGACAGTATCAACGCGAACGGTAGTATCGGCAATGATGTCCAGCGTGTTGAAGTTTGCCGTGTTGCCCGCGCCATCGGCAACGGTTCCGCCGTTCCAGTTGCCGCTCACGCTCCAAGACTGGCCGCTGGCAAGATTAGTCCACGTACCGCTTTGTGCAGGGGCAGTTACCGGAAGACATAGTATCGACGTTAAAACCGCTGCGGGTATCGTGCCCGGAATCTTTTTTACGACCATCATCATGCAAGCCTTCATACCATTGTTTAGGCGATGGATCCTGCTAATCAAATATAACTACAAGAATCCCGGCAGGCAAAAACGACGGAAAGCCGCCGTACTCCAATCTTCTCCTCCGCATTCTGGATTCTGTCTTCTGACTACTGAATTCTGGCCTTTGTTACTCTGTCTGCTTGCTGACCTCTGTCACTCTCCAAATGCTCACAGTCAACAGCCTACAGCTCGTCCCCTACGGCCCCGTCACCGTCCAGGTCATGCCTGTGCCTCTATGCATGTAGTAATAAGCTTCGCCTACGTGGAAATTGACATCTGATGCCGGTGTGGTCGAACCCACCGGACACCAGCGCCCGCTTGTATTCAAATAATAGAACCTCAATGCAGCCCCGTCACCAACAGTCAAGACGTCCGAATTGAGCCAGCTTCCGCCCTTCTGCCCGCCTGCCGCGGCAAAGCCCCATCCCTGCTGAGCCCCGTCACTTTCCTTCCTGTCCCGCGACAGCGCCCAGGTTATCATGTGCCAGTCATTCGATCTGAATATCATCGGTAATGCATTGGTGAAGCAATACCCGGCATAAATCGGGTTAGCAGTACTGCCACTGCTCCTCCTCTTTATCCAGAAGCTCTGCCAGGGGAGAACCTGTGTATTAATGAGATTGTCTGTACTGTACTCGCGCCAGACACGGCTTCCGTCCAGGTAGCACATCGCCCAATTGCCAGCTGAATCAAGAAGATAGAAAAGATCTGCACTGTTCTTGGTATTATTGCCGGTCAACCCCTGCGCAAGCTGGCCTCCAAGAGTGGAATCCAGCCTGTTGAAAGAGCCATAATCAATTCCAAGCGCGTACTTGTACCATCCGCCGGGATCCAGCTGCTTGCGGAAAGCCGTGAAAATTATTGCATTGGTTGTGTCAACTCCGGATTCACTCTCCACAACCCTGTAAAAACGCCTGTCTACCGAACCCAGTGCATTTGTATCAATGAAGGTAAACGAGGTAACATTGTTGATCTGGTACAACAAGGTTGCTGTATTTGTCATGTTACTGTTAATGCCATAAACTTTGTAGGTAATGCCTGCCAGTCCCCCGTCAACCTGCAGTACAACATTGGTCTGATCAAGCGACCAGAAGTAAGGATCATGAGGGTCCGAATAGACGTTGAGAAGTCCCGGCCCGGCAAAGCAGTTGTTGTTCGTATGCTGGCAACCGCTTCCAGACGCGCCCCATGTTCCCTTCGATTGCGTAACGCCATTAATATTCAAGCCTAGGACTGTCTGAACAACCGTGTTGCTCAGGATCATCTTCCCGTAACTCCCGTTCAGGGACACCACGGAATTGGTAGGCAGGCAGTTGTTCGTCGAGAGGCATAACGTTGCCCCGCCCGCAACCGTGATGTTCGTTGAAACCGCCAGGCTGTTGGTTACTCCAAGCTGTACAACTCCGGCGTTCACCGTTGTCGCACCGGCGAAGCTGTTGGTACCGGACAAAGTCAGGGTGCCGCTTCCGTTTTTCGTCATGCCACCGGTATTGCTTCCGGAAATATTGCCGGTCAGCGTTACAGTCTGACCGTTTGAGTCCATGACAATCGGCCCAGTACTGCTCTTGATGCGCGTACCCCAGGCCAGCGTGGTATTGTTCACCACAGAGCCAAACTGCAGAGCGCCTCCCGTGAAGACAATGTCCCCGCCATTGCCAAGGGCAGTGGCATGATTTGCCTGGAGCGTACCGGCTGAAATGGTACTCGTCCCGGTGTAGGCGTTGGCACCCGAAAGCACAAGTGTACCGCCGCCGAGCTTGGTCAATCCCTGGGAGCCGTTTACAGGAATGCCACCCGTCAACACCACGGTCTGGCCATTTGAGTCGAGGGAAATCGCTGCCGTGCTGTTCTGGATACGCGCACCCCAGTTCGGCGCGGCATTGTTCACGCCGGATCCGAACTGAAGTGTGCCTCCCGTGAAGGCGATGTTCCCTGCGGTACCGAGGGAGTTGGTGTGATTCACATTGAGAATTCCGCCGCCTATTGTGGTGCCGCCGCTGTAAGTATTCAGGACAGAGAAAGTCACAGTGCCCGCCCCGTCCTTGGTCACAGAGCCGGTGGTCGTGCCGATCGGATCTTTAAGCGTGATGTTGCCCGATCCGCCAAGAGTCAGGTTCTGCCCCGGCCCACCAATCGCGTCGCCGCTTGTCACGTCAAACGTAATACTGCCACCTGCCGAATTGATCCGCGTGGCACTTCCGAGTGTAACCGGTCCGCTCCAGGTAACAGCCGTGGCCGAACTGTTCATAAGCGCGCCGCCATTGGAAATGCCTGTTCCATTGAGAGTAAGCGGTTCTACTGTTGTCAGCGTGAAACCGTTGAGATCAAGCGCGGCACCGCTGGCGGATACGATGGTTCCAGCTGCAGCAGTTCCAAGCGGAGTGAAAGTGCCGTTGCCTGCAGATCCCAGCTTGAGCGTGCCGGCGCCAATTGCGAGAGAGCCGGTGAAAGTATTTGTAGCTGTGAGCACCACCGTGCCTGAACCACCCTTGTTCAATCCGGACGCTGAAGTATTGTCGGCGATTACAGCGTTGATGGTAAGCGTTGAAGTTGAATAATTATTGAGTGTCAGTTCGCCGCCTGCCGAAGAGGTCGTCAGATTGCCGGCGTTCACCGCGGCGCCAACGGTCAGAGCCTCCATGCCTGAACCAATCGTAATGTTCGCGGTCCGCAGGATCTTTGAGGCAGTATCCACCGTGGAAGGCTGGGTATAATTCTGCAGAAGACTGTTGATGATTGTTATATCCGAACTCAAGGCAATATTGCCGGGTGTTGCATTTGTCAGGCTGATCCGGATACTGTCAACATCGTTACTGGTAATGGTGGAGTTGCGGTAGGCAATGTCGGTGTAACCTGAATAAGCATAGACCCCCAGCGTACTGTCATAGGCAGCCAGGTCTGTGCCATTTACCGTAGCCCATGACCCGATCAGGCCGTTGGCCTGACCAGTGATCAGAATCTTGTTACGATTGTCAACGCCCAGCCCCGTACCGACAAAGTTGATTGTGCCGGCTGTCCGCGTCAGCGATGAGAACGTTAGCGTGGAGGTCTGGCCCACGGCGGACTGGGCAACAGAAATGACGTTAGCCCCTGCGGCGTTGGTCAGCGCGCCAACAGTTTCGCTGTAATTCACTGCTCCGGCGTTGTTAGTGAACATAAATGTACCGCCACTCATTGTTATTGGTACAGCACCAACGCGGTTGCCGTTGTTGGCTGCCGACGTGTTGTCGAGTTTCAGGATTCCCGCGCCCGAGATTGTAATACCTGTGGACGAGGCAATCGCTCCGTTGGCTCCGGAAAGAGTCAGCGTGCCGCCATTAACGGCGGTGGGGCCGGTATAGCTGTTGGCGCCGGTGAAGGTCAACGTGCCGGTTCCGATCTTGATCAGCGGACCGGTCCCGCCGCTCAGCACACCGCTGTAGGTCGTATTCTGGTTATTGTTCCCGATATAGATGCCACCGGCAACATTTGGAAGGGCTTCGTTCTGGGTACCCTTCAGGCCACCCAAATAAATAGGCGAAGTGCCGTTGATATTGTTCAATCCGTTAACTGCCTGAGAAAGATCCAGTGTACTGTTTTGCATCGAAAGAGAACGGTAGGGACACACACTGCCGCCAGAGAGAATGATCGTATCACCACTATAGGTGCTGTCATAAGGTCCTATATGACCGCTGGGAGACCCCCCATCCAGCCTGAAATTGCCGGCTGTGATGGTCAGATTTCCACTGCCGGAAATCGGGGCAGCCCACTGTCCCACCTTAATGGTTCCGCCGCCGGGGCCGAGCGTAATACCCCGGTAATCTAGAGAAGAAGCCCACGTTGTTGAATTCCCATCGATGGTTCCTCCGTTTAGGGTGATCTGATCTCGCACCAAGCTACTAATGACTGTACCCAACGTGCCGCCGGCATTGACCCCAATATAGAGCGTGCCGCCATTCACAATAATCTTACCTGAGAAGGTGTTGTTTGCGTTGTTGAGGTTCAGCGTGCCGGAGCCGGATTTGGTGATGGTCTCTGCACCAGCGAGTATGCAACTAATGATTGCGGTCTGGTTGCTCACCAAGATCGTCGAGCCATTGCCAGAGTTGTCTAATGTAATCTGATTACCGGTGAGCGTCCAGTCGTGGCTGGCTACAGTATCTTCAAAGTTCAGGTTGCCGATCGACAGCCCTGCCATGTCATTGGTAACCGTCCGTGCAGCCGTAATATTCGTGACAAATGAAGCCGTGTAGGTGGCCCCCTGAGGCATGCCGCTGTCCAACCAGTTGGTTACGCCGCTCCAGTAACCGCTGAGATTATTTGTCCATATTCCATTCAGTGGCCCGCCGCGGATAGCAAATGTATAAGGGGAATGCGAAGCATCGTCACTGGCAATCGTCACCATTCCTGTCCGCGAGAGGTTCGCGGTCGGTGTGAAGACGATGGAGAAGCTGACGCTGTTACTGGATGCAACTGTTGTGCCTGGCTGGGGATTGACAGTGAAATCAGCATTTCCGGAAAGTACCACAGGAGCACCAGAGAGTGTGAGAGTAGTCGCGCCGACATTGGTAACAACAAATGTATTCGTCCAAGCCGTGCCGACCGCGTCGTATCCAAAATCAGTACCCAGAGCGAGACTCGGCGAACTGCTTCCCATTGCAATCAAAACACCGTTCGTTCCGAGCACATTGATGATCGGACTGGGGTCCCTGACTATTTTAACGCTGTTCGCATCGTAAACCAGGCTGTAGCCAGCCGGTACCCCGTTGGTGGCGGCGAATATGCCGCTCAATGCCCCGGCGCTTCGGACAATTTCGTAGCTGACGGACATGTATGGCGACTGGCCAACAATATTGAGCGTACCGTCCAGGCTCATTGTCCCGCCGACTGTCACCAGGTCATTCGAAGTACCGCCAACGTTGATTTCAAGCGCACTGCCCGACTCCAGAATCGCATTGCCGGTATTTGTAAATGTCCCATAGGAGTTTGCTCCCAAACCCGGCGACAAAGTTGCCCCGCTCTTGTTGGTCAGCGTCCCGGCCGCACTGCCATAGTACCCGCCCAGCATGCCTGCCGAGACTGTCACCGGGCCGGTGAAGGTGTTTGTCCCGGAAAGAATCAAGCCGCCCGCACCGGTCTTTGTGAGCGCGCCCGCACCACTGATCACGCCGGAAACCGTCTGCGTTGTCCCTGCGTTATCGACCTGGAACACGCCGATGCCGCCGGCGGCCAGCGCAAACGGCTTGTCGCTGCTATACGCTGCGCTCGTTCCGGTCAACCGGAGGATGCCGCTCACACCATTGGTATACCCCAGTGTCACAGCGTTCGCACTTTGGCCCAGCGGTCCGGCTATGTTGTTGCTGTTCACTGACCCGATGGCGAGCGTGCCCGACTGAACAGTCAGCGGTCCTGTAAACGTATTTGCGTTTGCGGTCATTGTCAGCGTGCCGATGCCGATCTTCGTGAGCGTTCCAGCGGCACCACTGAGCACACCACTGTAGGCGGTATCCCGGTTGTTGTTGCCCACGGTCAGCGCTCGCGAGGCAATGTTGATGTTGCCGGAACCCTTCAATCCTCCGATTGTCAGGCTTGTTGAGTTCTGTGCGTCGAGGATTCCGCCGCCGGTGTCGATCGTGGCATATTGCCAGACAAGGGCGCCCTGGCATCGCAGAGAGCCGCTGGCCAGGATAAGGTCGCCACTGAACGAGTTCAACCCGCCGGTCCAGGTCCCGTAGTCGGTGGAATTCATTTCTATCACGGTTCCCGTATTTAAAGTCAAGTTCCCGCTACCACTGACAGCGGCTGCGACAACACGGAAACCGGAACCGCCTTCAGTAATAGCTCCGCCATTAGGACCAATTGTAATTCCAAAGTTCTTGGCGTTTGCGAAACTTCTTTGTTCCGTGTCAAGGCGAAGGGTGCCACCGTTGAGCGTGATTCGGTCCGGCAGCAGGCTGCCTGCAGGGCCCAGCGACGTCCAGCTGGCAATTGCAAGCGTGCCGCCATTAACAATGGTCTTGCCGGTGTAGGTATCTGACGTCTGTGAAATGACCAGTGTGCCGGGGCCGGACTTTGTCAAGGCCGTCGCCGACCCGTTGTCGGCAATTACCGAAGCGATGGTCAACGCGCCACTGCCGTAATGGTGAACCACCAAGTCTGAACCACTCGATCCTTTTAGCGTACCGCCGGTGATGGTGGGCACCGCAGCACCTGAAATCAGCAATCCGCCGGAGGAGAGGACCAGAGTCTTCGTTGCATTAATCGTTACGTTATAGGTTCCGCCGCTCAGTTTCAGGGAATTCATCGTAGTGTCGTCCATTGCCGTCGGGGCAGCGGAAAGGCTGACGTTCGTCGTTGTGCTCAAGTTTCGCCAGTTGCCCTCGGCGGTCTCGTAGCCTGCGTAGGCTGACAGCGTGTATGGAGAACCGCCGGAAACGGTGGCGGCCCAATCCACGGTTGTGCCACCATCGGAGGTAAAGATCGCGCGTCCGCCATAAATGCCCATTCCATCGGCCGCTGAAGTGGTGGTAATGGTCACCGTGCCGCCTCCGGCGCCAGCGGCTTTGCCGAGCAACAGGCTGCCCCCTGCCGTGGCGGCGGTAAGCGTGCCGAGATTCAGAGTAGTGCCACCTCCGCCATTGGCATCGAGCAGAATCTGGCCTCCACCTGAATTCTGGGTGAGGTTACCGAGGGTCTGACTGGTGCTGCCAGAGGATTTACCTTTGAGTCTCAGTGTTCCGCCCCAGAGCGTCAACGCGTTGCCGCTGTTTACCATATCGGTAGGCGTGGCCATGCTGCCGAAATCAAACATGTTTGTTCCTCCCTTCACGGCAAGGCCGCCAACAAAAGTGTTGGCGTTGGTGAGCGTGAGGGTGTTTGCGCCCAACTTGGCAAGGCCCATGTTGGCGTTTGTGAGGGATGTGCCATACGTAAAGTCGCCGCTGCCGGTGCTAATTCCAAAAAAGGCACCTGCCGCGAAGGTGATGTTCCCGTTGGCGAGGAGCGTATCGATCTCCGTCGAAGCCCACTCGGACGGCGACGGCACGCCGGCACAGACCGCGAGGGTGCCGCCGTTACCCACCGGGAGCGCCGCTGTCGCGTAGTCTGGAAGAGAGGCGGTGTTCCTGAACAACAACGTGCCGACGCTGATCGTTATACCCCCGGTGAAAGTGTTTGCCCCGTTGAGGGTAAGAGTGCCTGTCCCGGTCTTGGTCAGCGAACCACCGCCGCTGAGGTTGCCGTAATAGGCGGTGTCCTGGTTGTTACCTCCTATGGTGAGCGCTATCGGGTTCATCGCATTGTTCACCAGCGCCATGCTCGTGGTACCTTTCAACCCGCCGATTGTAAAGACATTGCCGCCGACCGAACTGTCAAAGACGATGCCGCCTCCATTCATGAAAACTGTGCTGTTCTGCACCGCATACTGGTCGGCGAGCGTAATCGTGCCGGTATTAATTGTCGTGTCGCCGCTGAAGGTGTTCGCAGTGGACAGCTTGAGAATACCATTGTTAATCGTCGCGCCGCCACTATAGGTGTTAGCACCGGAAAGAATCAGCGTGCCTAGGCCTGTTTTGGCCAGATAACCGGCACCGTCGATCGCGCCGGAGAGGGTCAAGGTCGTGCCTGCGTCGTCGATCTGGAAAGTGGTCGGGTTGCCGATCGTGAATTTCTTGGTGCTGCCCGCCGTGGCTCCGGAATACTCGAAGGTTGAGCCGCCTGCGAGACTCACGGCAAGAGCGCTGTTCCCAAGTGGTCCATTGGCGCCTGCGTCGTTGATTGTGGGGATGGAGAGTGTCCCGGCATTGACAAGGAGCGGACCGGCAAATGTGTTCGCGCCGGAGAGGACCAATGTACCTACACCGTTCTTGGTCAGCCCGCCGCTTGCTCCGGAACTGGAAAGAACTCCGCTCAGTGTGGCAATCGCACTGGGATTCGTGGCGCGGTTGTCAATGATTCGAGCACTGTTCCCTAGGGCTATGTTGTTCCTGAAATCCAGGGTGTTGTTGGCTGTCGCATCATTCAGGATCAGGTTAGCCGGACTGAACGGCGGCGTGCCCCATGTGAGGGCTTCGGGTACAGCTAGAGTACCGAAACAAATCCTGACAGATCCACCGTAGGCGCTGAAACCAGGCTGACCGTTGCCGGTCCCTGTGGCATTCACCCGCATGTAGTGGCCTGCCGTGCTGCCACCAGGCCGCACCAAGTCGATCCCAGTTTCAAAAGAACCGGCATCTATCGTCAGGAGGCTGTTGGCTGGCAGCCCAACACCGTCGTCAGCTCGCAGTATGCTCTGCCGGGCCGCAATATAGGTATTGCCCGTATAGGTGTTCGTTCCGGAGAGAACAAGAATTGCCTGTTTATCGGCACCATAGATTGCGACACCGGAAGCGGTGCCATTCTGGATCGTACCGCCGAAGGTCAAAGGATTGAGGTAGGCTGTGCTGGGCAAGTTAACTGCCCTGAGGCCTGCAGGTCCGTTCAGCGTGACCGTTCCCGGGCCAAGATTGAGGCCACCTGTGCTGTTTGCATAAGCAACATCTGCGCACCAGTTGATAGGAGTGGCCGTGGACACGGTAACGGACGAACCCAATGTCTGGGCGATGGTACCGCCATTGATGGTAAACATTCCTGTACCCAGCGCTTCTGCGTTATTGATGTACAGCGTTCCCACGTTGAGCGTCACCCCTCCGTTGCCTGTATTCGCGCCACTGAGCGTCAACGTGCCGGCATTGAGGGTCGTCACGCCGCTGTAGGCAATGGTGCCGGTGATGATCAGAGTACCAGTACTAGCGCCATCCTTAGTCAAGCCGTAGCCGGAACCGTTGTCGGTAATTGTGCCGCCGATGGTCAGGACGCCACGGTTCCCGCCAGTATTGAGAACCTTCACCGTGCGGGTACTGTTGTTAATAGTAACCAGACCATTTCCGAAGGTTATGTTTCTGTACGTTACACCAATGAAGTCCCCATTCCAGTTCTGAGGGTTGTTACCCAAAGTTATATCAGTGTTGCTGTCGAGCGCACCGCCATTGATCGTGAGTGTGCCGGTACCCAACGCCGATGTATTAGCGATCATAAGCGTGCCCTGGTTGAGAGTAATTCCGCCTGAGAACGTATTCGCACCGGAGAGGGTTAAGGTTTGCGGGCCGGACTTGGTAAGGCTAGTCGGATTGGAACCATTGTCGATTATCATACCTGACATGGTCAGGCCGGCTGTATTGTATTGGTGGACGATGAGATCAAAGGCACTGTTGAAGTTGTAGTCGGCCGTGATGAAGCCAACGCTGATAGTGGAAGCACCCGCTCCGACGGAAAGCAGGCCGCCGCTGTTGAGATTGAGAGTATATGCCCCGCTGAGTGTGGCTCCGGTTGTTATCTTGAGGGAGTTGTGCCTGTGGTTACCGGTAAGAGCAAGGGTGCCTGTTGTTTCATTTAAGGTATTCGTTGAACTGCCGGCCACCATCGTTTCATAGGAACCGAAGGCCGTACCATAAGCGCCCAGTATATATGCCGATCCGCCTGATGCGGTCGTGGCCCAGTCAACCGTGGTGCCACCATCCGATGTGTAAACGACGCGACCGCCGTAAATGCCCTGCGCATCCTTACTGCTGGTAGTGGTAATGGTGACCGTGCCTGCAGCTGCCTGGCCAACCAGCAAACTCCTGCCAGCATTGGTTGCCGCAATCGAGCCAAGAGTCAGCGTCGTGCCTGCCCCGCCATTGGGATCGACAAGTATCTGTCCTGCGCCAGCATTTTGAGTCACATTGCTAAGCGTCTGGCTGGTACTTCCTGCACTCTTGCCTTTGATTCTCAACGTGCCGTTGCCCATTGTGACCGTGTTACTGCTGTTGATCAGATCCGTGGGTGTTGCCAAATTGGCAAAATCCAGCAGGTTCGTGCCACCATTGACTGTCAGTCCGCCGTTGAACGTGTTGACCGCCGACCCGTTTAGCGTCAACGTGCCTGCACCTGCCTTGGTCAGGCCAAAGCCCGCCCCACTGATCACGCCGCCGACCGTGAGCGTGTTTGTGTTGACTGTCACCTGACGCGACGCATTCATCGCCACCGCGCCTGTGCCAAGGTTCAGGTTCTGCGTGCCGGTAAATGCGAAATTACCGTTCCAGTTCTGGGGATTATTAGCAGTAAGGACAAGATTGACCGTGCCGCTGTCGAGTGTGCCGCCGGCAATCGCAAACGTCCCCGCACCGCCGCCCAGCGCCGTTGCATTCTGGAGCGTGAGCGTCCCCGCATTGAGCGTCAAGCCGCCTGTAAAAGTGTTTGCTCCGGAGAGCACCCATGTTCCTGAACCGCCTTTGACCAGAGCGAGTTTGCCGCCGCTTGCTCCATCCCCGATAATTCCGGTGATGACGTTGAGATTGGTATTCACACCATTCAGGGTAAGAGTGGAAACATTTGCTCCAGAGGAATTACCCGTAACAGCGCCGATGCTCAAAACGCTGGACGGACTTGTCGCGCCGGCGGTAAATGTGGCTGTTCCATTCTCGCCGTCAATCCTGATGGCGGTGCTGATTGTATCGGTGTGATTGCCATTGCCGCCCAGAGACTGGATAACACCGCCACTATTCAGGTACAAACTGCCCCCACTAAGGGTGTATTTAAAGGCTGCCCCATTTCCAAAAGAAATACATCCAATGTACCGACCGGCATCCACCGTAACAATGCGATCGCCGGTGAGGGTAAAACTAAATGTGGCGACATCTGAATTATCGGATGAAGTGGATCCGGGGATCTGTGCCCCTAACCAGCTTCCAACTGCGTTCCAGTTACCCGCAGTATCCGCTTTCCATGAATCACTTGCCGCCTGCGCCTGGCCGGCCCAAAAGGCTGCCACCGCGACAAGCATGGAAAGAAACAATAAACGAAAAGAACGCACGTGGTTGCCTCCGTCCGGCCTCCCCATGGCCTTGCACCACGGAAGGCTGAATTCCAGCTCCTGCCTGGTCAACCGGCAGGAAGCCTGGGAGACAAACCCCACTTCCTCACTTTTGCTTCGAATAGTCATTCCTCTTTCCCCCTGTGGGGGTCAAGTCCTGATTCAAATTCACTCATGCAGCTACGCGACTGTCTTCTCTTTTCTTTCTTCTGTTCCCCCGATGGGTCGGGGTTCCTACACTAAGAACTCTTTGCTACTCTGTGCCTTTTTCCTCACGGCTCTGTCGCCGTCCAGGTCATGCCTGTGCCTCTATGCATGTAATAATAAGCTTCGCCCACGTGGAAATTGACATTTGATGCGGGTGTGGTCGAACCCACTGCACACCAGCGCCCGCTTGTATGCAGATAGTAGAACCTTAATGCCGCCCCGTCCCCAACCGTCAAGACGTCCGAATTGAGCCAGCTTCCGCCCTTCTGCCCGCCTGCCGCGGCAAAGCCCCACCCCTGCTGAGCCCCATCGCTCTCCTTCCTGTCCATCGGCAGGGACCAGGTTATCATGTGCCAGTCATTCGATCTGAATGTCATCGGCAATGCATTGGTAAAGCAATATCCCGCATAAATCGGGTTAGCAGTACTGCCGCTGCTCCTCCTCTTTATCCAGAAGCTCTCCCATGGCAGGACCTGTGTATTCGTTGATGTATCGGAACTGTAATCGCACCAAGCGCCACTTCCATTCAGGTAACACATCGCCCAGTCGCCAAGAGCATCCAGCATATAGAAAAGATCTGCACTGTTCTTGGTATTATTGCCGGTCAACCCCTGTGCAAGCTGGACCCCAAGCGCGGAATCCAGCCTGTTGAAAGAGCCATAATCAATTCCAAGCGCATACTTGTACCATCCGCCGGGATCCAGCTGCTTGCGGAAAGCGGTATAAATAACTGTATTGGTTGATTCAACTCCTAATATGATTTCCGTAACCCGGTAGAATTTTCTTTCCACAGAACCAAGCGCATTCGTGTCGATATACGTAAATGCCGTTGTATTACTTGCCTGGTACAGCAACGTTGCCGCATTAGTCAGATTATTGTTAATGCCATAAACATTATAAGTAATGCCTGTCTCCCCCCCGGCAACCTGCAGGACAACGTTGGTCTGATCAAGCGACCAGTTGTACAAATAACGTGGATCAACAACCGCTGAAAGGACATTGAGAAGGCCAGATCCTGTAAAGCAATTGTCATTCGTATGCTGGGAGCCACTGCCGGACGCGCCCCATGTTCCCTGAGATTGTGCCACGCCATTAGTCTTGAGGGCGTAAACCGACTGAACAACGGTATTGCTCAGGATCATTTTCCCGTAACTGCCGTCCAGTGACAGTATGGAATTGGTGGACAAGCAGTCATTTGCCGACAGGCACAGCGTAGCACCACCCGCAACCGTGATGGATCTGGATCCCGCCAGCGCATTGGCGGCTGAAAGCCGGAGAACTCCATTACTCACAATTGTCCTGCCAGAATAGGTATTGGCATTGGCCAGTGTTAGCGTGCCGGCGCCGGCTTTTACCAGCGAACCGTAACCTCCGATCGCGCCTGCCAAGCTCGATGCCGTGGCCTGTTCTGTAAGCCTCGCAGTTCCGGAGAGCGTCACACCTCCACCCAGCGTGACCGCGGCATCGGAGAACAGGATCGAACCGCCATTGGCTCCGTCAATCGTAATGGCCCGGTTCATTGAACATGTATTGAATAATTCCAGCGCAGTATAATTCTTAGCTCCAAGATTGTTGGCAAACGTATAGAAGCCAACTCCGGTTTCTGTTGATCCGTTCAACCTGAAAACATTCAAACCATTCCAGTTGAACAGCCCCACGCCGGATCCAGTTGCATTGGCGCTTATATCTACACCTGTAGAATTACGATAAGAGAGCGTACCGCTGTCCATCACGATCTTGTTCTCGCCTCCAAAAAGGTTGATAGTGATCGTCGGCGCAGCAGCAGTGAACTGCAGAATGCCTCCGCGGTTAGTGATTGAGTTCCCGTAGCTGGTATTGTTACCCACCGTGATACCACTGGTTACTTCCATCAAGCCTACATTCGTCAGCAGTACGCTGTTGTAATCCGCACGGCTCAAACTGCCTACTGACAAAGTGGCGAGATTGGTTACCAAACCACCGTTTTCCACTCTCAACCAGTTACCGGTTGCCGTCCCGTTGCCGCCTACTGTCAAGTTCGCACCACCAAAGCTCCACGCTGCACCACTACCAGTCACATTCACCCCGTTGTAGTTAGCGGCATTGCCCCTGCCGATGTCGTTGGAGGATATGGTGCTGAGAGTATAGTTGCTGATGATAAGAACAGTCCCGACACTGCCGGTCGGACCAACCGCAAGGCTCCACGTTGGCATGGGCCTGAAAGCAGCAGTAGCAATCCCTTCCAGGAAATACCCGCCGGCACTGTTGGTCATGTTATATGTACGGTTGTTATCCCCGAGAACAAGACTGTTAAAGTTGGTGATGATCGAAGTCGCGTCGGCCGCCAGGTTGTTGCTGCTCGCTCCAAGGCCAATACCCCAAACCAGAACATTCCCGCCAAGATTCCAAGTACTGCTGTCGGCCAGCGTAACGCTGTTGCTCTGGCCACCTATGATCAATCCTGCACTGGACAGGAATCCACCAGAAGCATAAACGCTGTTACTGACGGCTCCGGCGCTATTACCGACTGTAAACATCGCGGCATTGGTCAGGACGCCGCCGCTCAACACTCTCATCACATTACCTGTCGAAGCAGCATTGGCAATGGCAAAAGTCTGGGCATTCAAGTTCCACATCGAACCGCTGCCAGTAATGGTGACTGTGTTGGATCTACTCCCGGCGGACCAGCCAATGCCACTAGACACTGTCGTAAATACTTTACCGCCATTGGTAACGGTCATTGTATTACCCATGCCAGATACGCCCACCCTTATCGCCCCACAGTTAGTCACCATACCGTTGTCGACGTTCAGCACGTTGCCTATCGCATTGATCGGATCGCCAATATAAATCGCCCTGTTCCCTGCCATATCCAACACCGAGTTCGTAAGAACGCTAATATTGTTGCTATTCGCACCATTGACTCTCCCTAAAGTGATATCAACACCAGAGAACACCCGTCCGCCGTTGTTAAGGTTCAGTGTATTAAAACAAGCCCCAGCGGTGTTGGCGCCAATGTAAAAAGTGCTTCCCGCGTTAGTCACAACACCGCCGTTCAATACGTTCAGCACGTTACCCGTATTCACATTATTGCCAATCGTAAGAGCCGCCGCACCAAGATCCCACACCGAGTTGACCCCAGAGACGACAACCAGGTTGCTACTGGCTCCCGCAGCATTGCCAATAGTTGCAGTGCCAGTGCTGAACACCTTGCCACCATTCGTAATAATCATGCTGTTACTGGAACCTGAACTGCCAACATTAAGGACCCCGCTGTTCTTCCATAACGACCCGGCGTCAGTAACTATAACCGTGTTGCTGTTGGCTCCTGCAGCATTGCCAATAAGGCCGGCACCGCTGAACAAACTACCTCCATTGGTAATTGTCACACTGTTGCACATGGATGCAGCGCCGGCACCGACAGTCAGAGTGCCTGCATTGGTGATGGAACCAGCGTTAATGGTCACCACATTGCCGATACCACCACCAGTCCCGAGGGCGAGGCCTATGGAGCCCATATTGCACAATCCGCCGGCAGAAACGTTCAGATTGTTGCTGTGCGTACCGTTGCCAACGATGAAATTGGCGCTGTAAAATTTGCCTGAGGAGGTAATGCTTATGCTGTTGCCGAACGAGGTGCCGCTGCCGCCGATGGTCACTGCAGCTGTGTTGGTGAAAAGCCCGCCGTTAACGACCAACCAGTTGCCCGTTGCCGCGCCAAAACCGACGATGAGGGCCTGGGAACCGTTATTCCAGACCGACCCTGCCCCGTTAACCTGGTAGCTCACATTGGAGACACCATTGCCCACAGTATAAGTTGCTCCGCCGCCGTTGGTCACGATGCCGCTGTTGAGGGTGACATTGTTGATTGTGTTGAACGCACCGGTGTTGACCAGCGTCACCTGTCCGCCTAGGGTATTGACCGTAACCAGCCCGGTAAAAGAATTAACCTTGCTCAGCACTGTTTCGTTTATCCCTGCGAATGTCACTGAACCGGTGCCAAAGATGTTGCTGGCAAGTGTGATCATTCCATAACCCGAACCGCCGAAGGTCAGGTCAGCAGCCAGCGTCATATTATTGCTTAGGATGAACGCTCCTGATCCGTTCTGGTAGATAGCGGGATTGGTGGCACCATTGGCAGTAAATACCAGGCTCGTTGTGCCTGCGCTGAAAAGCCTGCCGGTGCCGGTTGATGTACTTACAAACACCAGCGCGTTGTTCGTGAAGGCAGGCGTGCCGCTGTTATTGGTCGCTGTGTATGAGGCCGTGCCGCTGTTGGTAAACGTAAGAACATAACTATTGGTACCACCGGCAAACGGCGCCGTATTTGGCTCCCAGTTGCCAGCAACGTTCCATAGCCCGCCGGCCAGATTGGTCCACACGAGATCCGCCGTCGGCAAATTACTGGCTGGAATATTCTGAAGATACAGGGCATTGCTGACAGCAAGCAGTGTCCAGTTGCCACCACCAGTGAAATTGTTGGTGTTTATACTGATATTGTTGGTGCTGATCACCGTCCCGGCGCCGTAAGTCAGGATCTTCATCGAAACAGTTGCATTAGTATTCATGTTAGGTGGCGCACCAACAAGACTTATGATGTTGCTTATGCCCGGAACCGTATTGGTCAAAACACCCGTAACATTTACCAGCCCCCAGCTGCTGCCCGGCGTACCTGCTACGCTGACAATCGGGACAACCAGTGAAGCTCCGCCCTGCCAGTCAATGGTGTTGAGCGTCAGAGCACCGGGACTGCCGGCGTTCTGTCCGCCATAGAACGACCCGCCGTTGGTAACAATCACTCCGCCCACGCTCGCCGCAGGCACAATCACGGTTCCGGCACCTGACAGCACTGAGTTGCTGGCTATGAACAGCCCGTTGCTGAAGCCCAGCGTGCCGCTGGCGGCATTCAGCCTGGCAATGTTAACGCCATCCCCAACCACAAACTGCACTCCATTGCTTACAGTTGCGGCGGCAAGGTTCATCAGGCCGGCTGGGAATGAAACGGTATTATTCGAGACTATAGATACAAGACTGGCGGCCGACAGGATTCCGCCGTTCACACTCACCTGATTATTGCTGCAGCCGGCTCCAGCCGCACCCAACGTTAGAATCCCCACATTGGTGACACTGCCGCCGCTGAGAACATTCAGCACGTTGCCGGTGGTCGTAGCATTATTGCCAATCGTCAGAGCACCGGCACTTAAATCCCATATCGAGCCAGAGTCAGTCACAATTACAGAGTTACTCTTGGCTGCTGCACTGCCTACGGCGCCGGAAGTACTGAAAACCTTGCCGCCATTGGTAATGACAAGACTGTTGTTAAAAGAACCGGCACCACCACCAAGCGTCATACTGGTGACATTCGTAACAACAGCACCATTCACAACATTCATTACGTTGCCGGTATTCGCGGCACTACCGATTGTTGCGGTACCCGCTTTCATGTTCCAGATCGAGCCACTGCCGGTAACTGTGACGATGTTGCTATTGGCAGCGTTGGCGCTGGCCATTGAAAGGTTACCATATACAGTGCCGCCGGCAGCAACGGTAAGGGTGTTATTGCTGGCGTTTGCACCGTTGGATATAAGGACCGAACCGCTATTAGTAAGAACAGACCCCGTACCGGTTACGGTAACCTGGTTACGGTAGCTAGCGCGATTATTGCCACCGATATATATCGATGTATCAGTCCACATCGCACCATTGCTGACTATAATACTATGATCGTGAGTATTGGCATTGTCACCACCCAATTGCATCCCGCCCCCTACCCATTGCGAACCCGGATCGGTAATGATGATGTTGTAATAGTTGCCCACAGCACCGCCCGAGCGACCCACCCAAGGACCGGAGGTTTGCTGGAAATACCCGCCATTCTTTACAATAATCGTGTTAGTTCCCGTAGAACCGCCAGGCAACCAGTTGCCCGCATTGACAAAACGCCCTCCGTCAATAATTATCTGATTACCATAACCGCTGAAGGAAGGATCAGCATAGCCATTTACATATACCTGACCGCCGCCGGTAACCATCAGGGTGTTGCTAACACCGGTAATATTGAAGGCTCCTCCATTAGTGACAATGCCGGCATTG